>ENA-OROE01000112-OROE01000112.1-human-gut-metagenome-genome-assembly--contig:-NODE-112-length-82643-cov-15.694871_pt1 | contig 82643 bp, 54 predicted proteins | sample MGYA00242126_ERZ509044 | MGnify/ENA primary metagenome ERZ509044 (study PRJEB26280, sample SAMEA2338716) | human gut metagenome | biome: human gut; feature: human-associated habitat; material: faeces... | reverse complement strand
CCAAGGTTTCTTGAAGGGTGAAGTTCGTTACGCTTCTGTAATGAAACAATATCCTGCTGAAGCTGAAGAACTGTTTAAAGCTGCTGAAGAAAACGCTAAATGGCGTTACAACAGCTACAAACGTTTGGCTAGAGAAAACTGGGGTGCTGAATAATAGTAATACCCTATAAATATAAAACGGTAATCTTGTAGAAGATTACCGTTTTTTTTATTGTATGAACTCTGTCTAACATAAACAATACTCCCTTTTTCCCACTAGAGTTCATGTCTATTTTATATTTAAAATTAAGAATAACAATGCTCCAATCTATTTATTCTCAGACTTCGGAATCCAACTATCCACCAACTGCCGATGTTCATCCCTCCATTTGCGGGCTATTTCTTCTTCATCCATCCGGGCATCCTTCATAGCTGTCATAAAAGAGCTAAGTTCTTCTGTCGTTAGTTTAATGTTGCCAAAGAATTCGGCAGCAAACGGATCTTTCTCACTGAATCCTTTCCATGCAATAGCATGTATTTCTTCCAAGTCTCCATATACTTTCTTCGGATCATCCAAGAATTTCAAGTCAAACTGGTCGAACATCCAATGCGGTGTCCACCCCGTAATGACAATCCATTCTCCTTTGTCCATCGCTTTTTTCAAAGAAGCCAGCATGGTGGAACTACTTGAAGTCATGAGGGTATACCCATCAAGTCCGTAAGCAGCAATGGCCTTATCGGTCGTCTTCATTATCCCTGCTCCCGCATCAATTCCTACTATTTCAGAAGAGAAACGGTCTTTATTAGCTTCCAGCTCACTAATAGACTGGATCGTAACATATTGAGGAACAACCAGTCCTACACGGGCTTCTCCATATACCTCCCCCAAAAATTCGATGCTGTCTCCATACTGATCCATATAATCTTTCATCGTTATTGGTAACCATGCATCCAGAAAGACATCAGATTTCTTTCCTGACATAGATACAAAAATAGGGGCAAGATCAGCATTTTGCAATTCAACCTCATATCCATGCTCTTCCAATACCACCTTGGCCAAATGACTCATGGCAATACCTTCCAGCCAATTGGCATAGGCTATTTTTACTTTCTTTTTCTCTAAGCCTGAATTAGTACAGGAAGCTAGCAAAAGCATAGCTGACAATACTATTCCTACTATTTTATATATTCTCATACGTATTTTATCCTTTCCGTTTAGTTCTTATTTTTTCGTCCTGCCATTCCTTGTGTGATACGGTCTAAGATAATAGCTAAAATAACAACTGCTATACCACCTTCAAACCCAAGTCCGATTTTCATTTGGGTAATACCTTTCAATACAATTTCTCCCAGACCACCGGCAGCAATCATGGCAGCAATGACAACCATAGAAAGCGACATCATTATTGTCTGGTTGACACCAGTCAGGATAGTGGGCAACGCCAAAGGAAGCTGCACTTTATACAATAACTGCCAACGGGTAGCTCCGAACGAACGGGAAGCTTCCACTACATTTTTAGGAACTTGCCGTATTCCCAATCCGGTAAGGCGGACCACAGGAGGCATAGCAAAGATAATGGTGGCAAACACTCCTGGCACTGCTCCCAATCCGAAAAATAAAACGGCAGGAATCAGATAAACAAAAGCAGGCATCGTCTGCATCAAGTCGAGAACAGGACGAAGTATTTTCTCTGCACGCGGACTGTTTGCCGTCCACACTCCTAAAGGTACACCAACAATCAGGGCCAGACAGGTAGATGAAAAAACAAGAGCCAGGGTTTGCATAGTAGCCTCCCAAAATCCCATTCCATAAATCAGTAATAATCCCAATGCGGTGAAAATTGCCGTACCACGTCCTGCCTTCATCCATGCGAGTGCAGCAAGCACTAGAATGGTTATATAAAAAGGTATTCCAAAAAGTACGTGTTGGAATCCTATAATAAAACTACCGATGCCTGCATTTATGGCATCAAAGAAAGTGGAAAAATGTACCATCATCCAATTGATGACCGTCTCTATATATTGTCCTATATTTATCATAAATCTATTGCGTTTTGAATTATTTCGTTTATTTCTTCTTTATCTTTCCCCGTCACTTCGATGATTAAGGAGGAAAGCGGGATTGTTCCTAAAAACTCATGCGTCTCATCAATCACCCATACCGGCGAATTGCTCTTTGTCATTAAAGGAAGTATATCCTCCAACACTGTATCCTCCAATACAGAATGTACTTCGGTACGCACAATCGTTTCAATGGATTTTTCCTGTCTGCTACGTAACTTAAGCAGGTCGTTCAGACGTACTTCTCCGACCAGTTTATCATCGGCGTCTATGACAGGTAATACGGTGATATTCTTCGCACGCATCTTACGAATCAATACTTCAGGTCCCTCTTTCTTCAGACGGGCCACCAGTGGTTTGTCAATCATTAAAGAAGAAGCGGTAATAATTTTACTCCTGTCCACGTTTTCAACAAAACGGGCTACATAATCGTTAGCCGGTTCGGTCAGTATTTCTTCTGAAGTACCTACCTGCACCACCTCTCCGTCTTTCATAATAGCAATACGGTCGCCCAGTTTAATCGCTTCACTCAAGTCATGGGTAATAAAGACAATTGTTTTTTTCATCTTCGACTGCAAAGCCAGCAGTTCATCCTGCATTTGCACACGAATCAGAGGATCGAGCGCAGAGAAAGCCTCATCCATTAGAAGTACTTCGGGATTATTAGCCAGAGCGCGGGCCAGTCCGACACGCTGTTGCATTCCACCGGAAAGCTCGCCCACCATCTGATTTTCATATCCTTTCAATCCGACAAGCTTCATGCTTTCCATCGCTTTCTTCTCACGTTCCTCTTTCTTCACTCCCTGAAGTTCGAGGCCGAACGCGATATTGCTCAATACGGAACGGTGAGGTAACAGACCGAAATTCTGGAAAACCATCGCCAGCTCTTTCCGACGAACCTGCAATAATTCTTTTTCGGAAATTTTAGATATATCTACTCCGTTTACAAGCACTTGCCCGGTAGTAGGACGTATCAGACGATTGATACAACGCAGTAATGTCGATTTTCCACTTCCCGAGAGTCCCATTATCACGAAAAACTCTCCTTCATTAATTGAAAGATTGGCATCTTTCACTCCTACCGTACAACCGGTATCTTTCAGAATTTCCTCTTTACTCTTATCTTTTTTCAACATCTTGAGGGCTTTCTGCTTCTCGTTACCAAAAATAAGGTACAAATCCTTTATTTCTATTTTACTCATATAATATATTGGTTTAGATTATAATATTTGTTTTGTTTTCAACTGCCGCATTCCTTATTCTCACTTACGATAAACAAGTTGAATGTTCGCATGGTTCAGTCATGTCACATGATAACATGACGGTCCGACGTTTTTTAAATGGTTAAAAAAAAACAGACAGAGTAGTTTAAAAGGAATAGAATTTGATAAGATTATCCTCTTAATGAACAGTAGAAAACAGTATTTTCATAAATAAATAACAGTCTGTTCTTGCATATTGTTGGCACAAAGGTAAGGAAAATAGATTAAATATGCAAATTTCATTCAGGTACGGAGTAATTCCAAAGATGCTTTTTCAAGTCTACGCATCCATTTTGTTTGAAAGAGATCCCTTCTTCCAACAAGAGTTGTTTCTGCTCTGTCCAACCCGGAACAAGCCGTCCCGACGCATTGACAACCCGATGACAAGGCGCAGATAAATCATCCGGAATCTGTTTCAAAGCACGCCCCACCATACGGAAACATTGAGACATTCCCAATAATGCGGCAATTCCCCCATAGGTAGAAACTTTACCTACCGGAATTTCTCGGACAACCTGATACACCTCTTGACAAAAGGATGCGGAAAGGCTCGCCTTATCTACTTTATAATCTTTCATCACTCAAACATTACTTTATTTCAGTTCCAAAACTAGATAAAAAGAAAAGAATTTGCAAATAATAAAAGCATTTCAAATAAAATATGCAACTTTATTTGCTTTATTTACAAATAATCCCGACCTTTGTACCCATTAAAAGCAACCCTATTATTAACAAAACAAGCACTGCTGTTATGAAAAAGAAAACTATCCTGTTCGCTTCTTGTTTATTGGGAGCACTGGCTTTCAGCTCCTGTGAGAAGAACCTTTATGATGAAAGTAAACAACCCGAGAAAGAAAAGAAGATGACTGACTTGGAAGTACCTGCCGATTTCGACTGGAAAGGTTCTCAAAATGCCAAAGTGAAAATTGCCAGTCAATCAACTGCTACTATTTCTGTATTTCTAGAAGAAAATTGCAATGAAGAGGCTTTGATGCTTCGAATGGATGTCGATGCCAACACATCAAAATTGGAACTCCCAATTGAAATTCCTGCATATATAAAAAATGTGTATGTAAAATATGGTAATGGCTCTGAAATACAAACTGTTCCTGTTGAAAGTAATGGTACTATTTCCATAGTAGTACCTGCTAACGCTACGGCATTATCCAGAGTTACCACAAGAGCTAATAAAGAAGTTGAAACGAACAACATCTTCAATTATCCGGGATATGGCAACGGAACTATTATGTTCGAAGATATGTATCCAGCTTTAGGCGATTATGATTTTAATGATTTTGTTGCATGGTATAATTTCCAAATTGACGGTTTTTATTGGAGTCACAATCAATGTTATGCAGAATACTTAATGATAGGATTCCAAATCAGAGCTATAGGAGGTATATATGACTACAATCCTTATATCCGCTTGGCAGAAGTACAATATAATGAACTTGATTTAGAAGAAACTCAAATGTATCTTGAGCGTAACAATCCTGAAGAGGCTGAAAATATCAAAATCCTAAAAGGCCCAAAAGGGGAATTGATTATTTCACTAAAGAAACCGGCCATTCCTAACGGATACAAGTATTATAATACGGAGGTAAATGAAAAAACAAAGCCTAAAAAAATGATGGCCATTTACTTGGTGTTCAACTCACCTGTTAACGTTAAAAGCCTACAAGACAGTAAAATGGACTTTTATATTGCAAAAACTAATAAAGGACAAGAAATCCACTTAAAAGGTTATAGCCCGGTTTATTATAACAGCAACGAAAGTTATGTAAATGAAGACAACTTTATATGGGGATTAAAAGTACCTGCATCTTTACATCATGCCAGAGAAGAAGTAAACTTCTTGGAAGCATATCCAGACTTTGAACAATGGGTAACATCGGGAGGTCAAGAGAACCAAAGATGGTGGAATAAGCCAAAAACGAATAAGTTGATTATGAATTAATAAATATACAGTAAATCATATACTGAATTAAATAAGAGGTAAGGTATGTCAATAGATTTCCTTACCTCTTATTTTTATCATATGAATTCCATAGAAGTATAAACAGATAAATGCTCACCACCAAATTTTGCAGATTCTATCCTATCCTTTCCTCTTCAACAAATCTGTCGGACTCTCTCCAAACTGTTCTCTATAACATTTAGTAAAATAAGAAGGAGAACTAAAACCAACTTCATAACCGATCTCTGCCACTGTCATATCCGACGAGGCAAGCAGAGAAGCAGCTTTCTTCAAACGAGCTATACGAAGCAGTTCATTCGGAGAATAATTAGTCAGAGATTTAATCTTGCGGTAAAGTTGCACACGACTTAATCCCATATCCTTACCCAAATCTTCTACATTCAAATTTGAATCTCCCATCTTTGCCTCAATCAGAGCTTTGAATTTTTCCACAAAGTCTTTATCCATATCACAGACATCCTCTTTCGCCAACGTTTGTCCGTCACCAAAAAACTGTTTCAGGCGGCGGTGTGAATCTATCAGATTACGAACGCGTGCCAATAGTAATTGCGAACTGAAAGGCTTGGAGATATAAGAATCTGCACCACCATCATACCCTTGAATTCGTTGTTCATCCAAAGAACAAGCTGTCAATAGGATAACAGGAATATGACAGGTTTGTAATTCGCTTTTCAAGCGACGACAACATTCAATTCCATCCATTCCGGGCATCATTACATCGGAGATAATCAAGTCCGGGACATATTTCATAGCTTTACGAATACCTTCCGAGCCGTATGCAGCTTCTATAACAGTATAATCAGTGTGAAGCAATCCATGCACATATAAGCGAATATCAGCGTTATCATCAATAATCAGAACGCAAGGTTTGGAAGAGTCGTAACTTTTTTCCAATTCCTCTTCTTCGTAAGTTAAAGCATCATTCAAGCTCGAAGAACCGGAATAACCAGAAGTTGCAGGAGTTACGGGAGCCCCAGCAACGGCAGAGGTTGCAGCATCGGTGGAGGTTACAGAAGTAGCAGGGACAGAGAATGCCGGAGAGTTTTCAGAAACAACAGTCTCGCAAGTCTGTACAGGCAAATCAACGGTAAAGATAGTTCCTTGCTTTTCATCACTTTCCACCGTGATGGTACCTTTATGCAATTCCACAAAAGCCTTTACCAATGCCAGTCCAATACCCGAACCGGCATGGTGCATATCTATCTTATAGAAACGGTCGAAAATATTCCGGATATGCTCCGCAGAAATCATTGAGCCGGTATTGGCAACAGTAAAGCGAATCCAACAATGATCGTCTTTAGTCAGGGAAGATAAGCGTACAGTTACTTTTCCATTCTCCGGAGTAAATTTGAAAGCGTTGGAAAGGAGGTTGAAATAGATGCGTTCCAACTTTTCTACATCTGCCAATGTGCGGTAATCCGTATCCGGCATATAATCGAATGAGAAATGAATATGTTTCTTCCGGGCTGCTGCCATGAAAGACTCGTTCCATCCCTCAAAAGAAGAAAGAATGTCTAACGAAATAGGAGTATATTCCATTTTTCCATTCTCGTATTTACGAAAATCCAGAATCTGATTGACAAGACGCAAGAGGATATTCACGTTTCGCTGAACTAACAATAACATTCGGCGCTGATCTTCACTCAAAGACGAATCAGCCAGTAAATGCTCTACCGGGTCGGCAACTAATGTCAGTGGAGTACGAAAATCGTGAGATATATTTGTGAAGAAAACCAGCTTGGCATGAGTCGCTTCTTCCAGTTGATGAGAAAGCTGGATAAGCTGATCCCGCTGTTCTTCGAGTTTGTCACGCTGTTCTTCAAGAATATCCCGTTGCTCTTCGAGTTTATCGCGCTGTTGCTCTACTTGTTTCTTCTGTTCGGACAACTCTTTATTCAGGCGATTCTTGGAACGGAGGGATTTATAGACTACCAACAACAATCCCGCTACTAATAAAAGAATAACCAAGCCGCCATACATCACGACCTGCTGCGTAGCTACACGCGACAGATACCCACCGATACGTCCGTTCAATGTTTCAATCTTCTGATCCAGTTCCGAGATATGGGTAGTCTGAAGTTGCATAACGTGCGCGTTCGTGCGGTCTACAACGGCAGTATTCATGACCGTTTCGCGAGGATAAGACTTCTTCTCAAGAATATTCATGGCCAGTTGCATCACTTTGTCCCCATTAGTCGGATAAATAAAAGTTGCATCGAGCACATTGTCAAGCACCAATTCAAGTCCGTTTCCTTTGCCGGGCAGGGCATCAATGCCAACAAAAATCATTTCCTTTTCACGTCCGGCTTTCTTCGCAGCCTGATAGGCTCCCGGAGCGATACGGTCGTTATGTGCATACACCGCATCAATCTTCGGATGACGGTGAAGCATACTATCCATTTCCACTTCTGCCGGTTCACGTTCCCAGGCAGCATCCGCTTTATCAATCAGTTTGATATCCGGATAATTGCTGATAGCGGCCATAAATCCCTGATGGCGCTCCATAGCAGGGGTGGAACCACCCAGTCCGGTAAGCTCCACTACATTCCCTTTCCCTTTCAGACTTGATGCGATATAATTTCCTACCGCACGACCTATTTCATAATTATCGGCACCAATATAGGCAGTATATTTATCAGAAAGTATCTTCCGGTCTACAAGAATGACGGGTATTCCTTTCTGATAGGCCTCCTCCACAATTGGAGTCATGGGAGCCGCTTCATTGGCGGAAATTATCAGTAAATCAACTCCTTTATCTATAAAATAATGAACATCTTCCGCCTGCTTACGGTTATCATCCGCCACCGAACGGATTTCAACCGACACTCCATCATAAAACATCGCTTCGCGAAGAATCTCATCATTCATCTTGTGCCGCCAAGAGTCATCACTACATTGGGCCACCCCAATACGGAAACGAGGCGCATCCTGACGACAGGCCGCCAAGCCCAAAAGACAAAACAAGACTGTTATCCACTTCATATATTTCATCGCTTCAATCATTCCCTTTCTTTCGTATATCTTTTGTATTTCTTTCTGTAATCCAAATTTCTCTCCCCGCATTATTTGCATTCACCACCGGGAAATACATCAGTTCCACTTTCACAGGGTTCAGCGTGTATTTTCCAGTAAAGCGTGAAAGCAAAGGAACCGTAAACTGATAAGTACCTACCGGTAATTTTTCGCTAAAGATAACAGTTTTCTCTTTAAAATACTCACGATACACTTCAGAACGGGAGAAATTAACAGGTTTTGAGGCATAACTACAACCTGCCGGAACAGGAACTTCGAGCATCACATATTGCGCATCCTCCTGTTTCACCTGCAAGGTAACTGTCAATGTAACAGGTACACCCGCCACCAAAGAGTCTTTTTCCAAAGTCGCCTCCACCTTGAAAGCATCACTCTGACGAGCATTCATCACACGCTTCATTGAATAGACACTATACAATAAAGGCTCTTTTCCCGTTTTTGAAATAAGCAGACTGTCGCCTGCTATCAGCCGGGCATGATAAGGAAATTCCGTAATTCGTTGATGATCCTTACCGCTCACAGACACCGACGTTCCTGACATCCCTCCGGAACCTGCCAACAAATCGGTCAGAACAGTTGCCACAGCCGAAGAAGCCTGATACGTATTCCATCCGCGCTCCTTAGTCCGCAAAATATACAATTGCATATTTTCTTTCAACTTACACAGGGAAGGGTCATTTTTAATAATCCGGTAGGCTATCAATGTATTTATCATCTGATTTCCCTCCCAATAATAAGTACGCCGTGCGTCGTCACAGTAAACACCTTCCAGCATATCCTTTTTCAGATAAGGACGTACGCTATCACCCACATTCACCGAATCCACCTGTTGCTTGATTTCCCAGAGAAGCAGCTTCTCTTTCAAGTATGAAAGAGGACGATAATACTTGTTTCTATTTGCCAACGAGTCTTCTTTCTGTTCCAATTGCCGGACGAAAGGTTCCAATAATCTGACTGCCGAAGAATAATCCGCCTCTACTTTCCACTCATGCAGAGCATGAAGTATTTCTATATCTTCCAGTTTCATTCCTCGATAAGGACGCGTATGAGCATACTCCACTTTCAAACCATTCAGATTCAACTCCACAGGATAACCTGCATCTTGCGCCATCTTCAAAGCCCGCAGAATATGCGCAGACATCCAGAAAGAAGTATTTTCAGAGTTCCCCCACCACGACCATAACTGATGTTTGTTCTGATGATTCGTCAGTCGATGGATGATAGGTCGAATTGCTTTATCTACTTTCACCTTTTCACCCTTACTCTGCATATACTGTTGGTAAGCCAACAAACCGATTAACTTGGATGCCAGCTGCTCATTGCACAAATATTTGTATCCTGTCAAGTAATTCACTGATTCTTTATAGATGTCCAACTGATTGTCAGTGATACTCACCATCACTTCTTCATCCTCGCCGGATTGCACTTTGACCGTCTTTGCATCGGACAGAATACCCAATGTGCCCTCCGCCAATTCAGTTCCCTGTGGCAGTATCGGAATCGTATATTCCTCTCCATCCTGATAGCCATCGTCGCGAGTGAAAAGATAGCTGATGGTCACGCTATCGGCATGAACTGCCTGCATCGGCACTGTTTCATGAAATCCCTCCATGAAACTCACTTCCTGCCGTTTCAACGTATCCGTTCCGACGCAGAACTGTGTCTTTCCGGCTATGTGCTGCCCATCCAGATAATTGAGGATAGTCCCAACCACCGTACTCTGATCCCCCTCCACCAGGAAGCGGGGAGTTTTCAACTCCGCCATCAACGGTTTGTAAGAGCGGATGGAACGTCGGAAAGTACCCGTCTGCAAACGACGGTTCATGCCATAAACGACAGTTTCCCATTTCGTCACATTATCGGGGAAAGTTGTTTCAAACTGTACCGTTCCGGTTTTATCCGTAAACAAACGAGGCTGCCAGAAAGCCACATCCGAAAAATTCCTACGTAAGCCATTCAATTGCATCAGTTCATTATACAACTGTTCGTTATCCGCTTCTTCTTTCGCTTTCTGATCTTGCTCTTCCAGTTTCTCCAAAGGTGCGGTTGCAGCAGCAGAAGAAGAACCTACCATTAATCCGGCAACAGACCCCATCAACGAAGATCTTGAACGCATGCCGTATCCTACAACGACCACTTCCTCCAGCGCCTGACTATCTTCTTCCAAAGTAACCAACAGATTGGCTCCGGGAGTTGCTCTCATCTCCTGCTGTTTAAAGCCGACATAACTAAACAAAAGCTGATCCCCTCCCCTGTCACAATCCATTTCGAAATATCCGTCCATGTCGGTGATCGTTCCCTCCGTCGTTCCTTTCACCACCACGCTGCACCCGATTAAAGGCTCTCCGGTAGCATCCGTTACATAACCGGAGACTTTACCGCCGTAATTGCGTACATACTGCCTGATCCTCATTTCCCTGTGACCAGGAAAGTTTGTACCGATCCTGCCAATTCCTCTTCCCAGCAAGAGCCACCCTGCTGACAACGAATCGCGTTCGTGTAGAGGCAGAGATTCCATATCTACATCCAGATAGGTATATGATTGTATCGTCAGAGCATCCTGTTTCAGATACTTTCCATTGTTATAAAGCAAAATCGCATCATACGTTCCGGCAGGAAACTTGGAATATATTCTATTCATTTGCACCAAAGTATCCGGATAAACCAGTTCTCCGGTAGTGCAGTCTTTAAAGAGCAAGTTAGCCACTCCGGTAGAATCTTTTTCTTCCGGAAGCCGGAAATTCAACGTCTTATCCGGCAGGGAGAAATAAATCCGGGTGGGATGCCAACTCTTTCCCTTGCGAAGTTCGGCCACCAGACTACGGAATCTTTCCGGTGATAAATGGTAATCATTCAAAGTCGGAATCTTTGCCACAGACGAAAAATTCAGATAAGCCGGGCACAGTTCCTCATCCTTATATTTATAAACCACATTGCCCTCGAATTCATAAGAGAAACCTCCCTCATGCCGATACAACACACCATTCATATATTTCCAAGGTCCCGGCTCCACAGGACCTGCCAATATCTTTTTCTTGTAGCGCGACAGCTCCATGAGTGAAACCGGAAACAGCTTTCCATTATGTTCGAGCGAAGTATATACCGCCCCATCCATCACCGGAAGACGGCAAAGATACCGTTCATAACGCTTCTTCTCTTCCGAAGTAAACTTATACTCATCATATTTCCCTTTCCTCTGCCGCAACCAGACTACTTCCACTCCTTGCGGCAACTGATTCATATCGAAACTTAAAATCGTTTTCTTGCCCCGGTCGAAAGCCAGAGAATCAATGATGAAAGCCCTGTCGTGCATTCGCAACATTATCTTCTGCTTTCCCGACGGATGCAATACAGGAAAAGAATACTGTTTAGGCTGTTCCGTCCACGAAAAATAGCAGGGAACATCGTTCTGCTCAATCACATAGATATTCACCGCCCGCCCGTTCAGCATCACATAAGGAGCAAACTGGGTGGTTCCATCCGGTGTATCAACCGTCTGACGGAACAGATTTCCCGAAGGATAAGCAAACTGATAATAAGGCAACTTATCCAAATGAAGCAACTGGTTCCAATGCTGATAATCCAATGTGCCGGTATGTAGATACTCTTTTTGCTTCATTGAGTAGGAAGCACGTTGCTCGCGCGGACGGGGTGCACTCCCGTAATAGGGTAAATCGGGTACGTGATAATCCAGCTGCGTGTTGACCGCAAAAGCTGTCAGATCGACGTTGGATACCGGACGCCCTTGTATATTGGTCACGTTCAATTTTGTTTTCACTTTCTGACCGGGATACACTCGTTCCGGCAAATCAGATTCAATCACCAGCCGTTCGGAAGGTGAAGTGTACGAGCGTTTCAACATACATTCCTTATCCCCCATGAAATAAAATACTTCTACGTAATAGACGGAAGAGGGATCGATCTCCCCGGATTTGTGTTCCATCTCTTTTCCCGAACCTTTCTGCAACAGGCGGTTGCCTTGATACACATACCAGGAAAGTTCCAGCTGCAAAGGATTGGAAAGGGAGACACAGAACGAATCTTTTTCTATGCCGCCATTCAGTTCCAGTTTGGAGTCAAGTGCGGCGGAAGCAATCGTCGTTTCATATCCTGTTTCCGGTATTTTGAAACGATAGTCCGTCACCGCCTGATTGAACGGTTCGCGATAGGGCAAACGCACTTTCTTCACTTCTTTCTTTTCACCATAGGTCAGTTCGGCCGCCACAGGACACTCCACTCCCAGGTCGAAGAATGAAAAGCAAATAGTATCCGCCTGCGTAGTGCACTGCATATCATAGCACGAATAGTAGAAAGTCGCTTTGCTCTGCTGCTCCAAACGGTTATTGTCTGCCGTAAGCAAAACTACATTCACCGTATAGAAGCAATCGGAAGCTCCGAATATCCGAGCAGGAATATCTACCGAAGCTTTCCCGGAAGCATCCAGTTCCGCCTGCACGGACATCAGTGTATCGGGCAAAGAAAGTATCTGCGCATACGACTTCAGTACCTGCTGTCTGCCGACAGTCACTTCTACATTCACCTCCCGCAAAGGAAGTCCGTTGGCATCCGTTGCACTGATAACCATGCGGTTACTCTGCGATGCATATTGCACATTCGAAGCCAGCTTCACCAACAACTTGTTTCCGTTCAGTTCGTAGTCTTCATATTTGAAATTGGTGGAGGCTACGATGCGTCCCCGCTTATCACGAAGCTGTACAGTATATCTCTGATCGAGCTTCAGGTTCAATGAATCCGCCAACAGGAATTCTCCGGCGAAGCCTCCCGGATGGTAAGGGACGACGGACATTATCTTCTTATAGTCACGCCAGGAAGAACCGACACGCATCCACAATGAAAGTTCCTGTTTCAGAGGACGTTTATGTTCGGAGAGAGCATAAGACTTGAAACGGACAGTTTCGCCCGGTCTGTATTTATTCTTATCAGTAATCAGGTAACTATAAAACTCCGGTGCATCTTGCCGCCCATAATCATTTTTATACCAGGGTGGTACAAGGTGTTTCCTCAAATCGAATACCGCACGAAACTTATCCACTTCAACCGTCAGGATATGCTGTTCTTTCTGCGACCAGTTATCGTCAGTATACGTCTGACTGTCTTCATCGTAATAAACAGCCTTGCTGCCTACCCGCACTTCGGCATCTTTCCTGATAGTTCCCCCGGCATCAACCACCTGCAAGGTGAGTACACCATACTCCTTGAAAAGGAAAACATGAAAAGGAATCACCGGAGCATAACGGTAATGAACTTCGTTCCGCTCTACATCAGCCAGCAGAAAATGCCCTTTGACCGGAGGATTGCTCCAAGTATCCGTGAAACGGGCAAAAGGAGTCTGCTGTATTTTATCCCATTGTTTCTGTCGGAGTTTGCCTTTGAGAAGTTTCAAAGCCTCTTTGTTAGTCAGTTCGAAAACGATCGTTTCGGGAGAGGTATCATCCCAGATCATCGGTTGTCCGAATGCTCCATTGGCAAAAAGCAGGACTCCCAATAACAACAGGCTCTTTAGCTGGCATAGCATTGTGTTCATAGTATTCGATAGATTGATTGAGAACAAAAATAGAAAATAAAACTGTGAGTATGCTATAAATCACTCGATTATTCGCAATCTTATCCCTTGAAAAAAAGTAAAAATGGTCCCCCATATTTACGCGGGAACCATTAACAAACGTATAAAGGGTAATACGAACACTTAATTGATGTTATAAAACATCTCTTTTTATTTGGATTATTTGCAAAGTTGACAGAAGTCCGTATCTTTGCAATGTGTTTTTCATAGTATTAGATTTAAGGTTAACAAAGGTTGGAGCAAGGCGTTGCTCCTTTTTTTTATGCCTGTACGTTTCGTACGTACAAAAACAAGAGGTACACCCCACGAAATGAAATATACCTCTATGCTTACTATCAATAAAAGAATTACATCAGTCTATCTTTCAAAACCTGCGGAAGTTCGGGCATCGCACCTCTCTGTGTGCAGACATAAGCAGAAACCTCAACAGCCAGTTTATGCGCTTCGGGCACCGGTTTTCCATTGAGAATGGAGGCACAGAAAGCAGCTGTAAAAGAATCGCCTGCGCCCACTGTGTCGGCAACCGGTACTTTGGGCGTCTCCTGGAAAGAGACAACGCCCGGTGTGAACACATAGCTGCCATTGATGCCGCAAGTGAGAATCAACATCTTCAGGTTGTATTTTGCCAACAGAATCCAGCATTTATCCTGCAAATCAATGCCGGGATAACCAAACATACGGCTGATAGTCACCAGCTCTTCGTCGTTTATCTTCAGGACGTTGCAACGGTGGAACGATTCGCGCAGTACCTCTTTAGAGTAGAAATCCTGGCGGAGATTGATATCAAATATCTTGAGCTGTCCGTCTATATCGGGCATCGTATCCAGAAAGCGATTGATAGTGGCACGGCTCACTTCATTACGTTGAGCCAGCGAACCGAAGCAAACAGCACGTGTGCTCAAGGCCAGACGTTTCAGCTCATCCGTAAAGGGAATGTTGTCCCACGCCACGCCCTCTTTGATTTCGTAACAAGGCACGCCCTCGTCATCGAGCGTCACCTGCACCGTACCGGTAGGATAATCGACCTGTTCAATCTGCATCTTCAACTTCTTCTCGTTGAATACTTTCAGAATTTCTTCTCCCAGTTCATCCCTGCCTACGGCACTCACTACACGACTGTCAAAACCAAACTGTGATACATGATAGGCAAAGTTTGCCGGAGCACCACCGATTTTCTTTCCTTCGGGCAACACATCCCAAAGTGCTTCGCCCATTCCTACAATTATATTATTCATGATATACGGGTTTTATTGTTTCCAAAGTTATAAAATTATTTTCTGATACGGAACGTATAATACAAGAGATAAAGCACGCCCACCGTCATTACGGCAATAGCACCATTCTGTCCCATGGAAGTATCCGAAGCTACTCCCATTGCCAACGGAAACACCGTCCCGCCGAAAAGTCCCATAATCATCAAGCCGGAAACTTCGTTTTTCTTACCCGGCAAATAAAGCAATGCCTGCGAGAAGATAACGGAAAACACATTGGAGTTACCGAAACCAATTAAGGCGATGCAGGCATAGATAATTGCCTTTTCATGGAAGATAAACAAACCGATCATGGCAATCAACATCATCACCACACTAATGCCGAAGAAAGATTTCGGAGACATCTTACGCAAGATGAAAGAACCCAGAAAACAGCCCGCCGTACGGAAAATAAAATAAAGACTGGTTGCAAAAGCAGCATCATCCAATCCCATACCAATGCGCTCCATCAGAATCTTCGGGGCGGTAGTGTTCGTACCTACGTCGATGCCGACATGGCACATGATACCAATGAAACAAAGCAGAATAAACGGTTTGCCAAGCAGGGCGATGCATTGTCCGAAAGTAGACGGTTTGCCCTCTTCTTTTTCCTCTTCAATTTGTGTGACATTGAGTAGAAGAATAGCGATGACGGCCACAATCATATAAATAGGGAACAGGATGCGCCAGCCTAGATCGAAAGTCGGAATGGCCTGTGTCGCTCCCCACATGGCGATGTAAGGTGCCAGAAAAGAAGCTATGGCTTTCACAAACTGACCGAAAGTCAGGCTACTCGCCAGGCGGTCGCCACGCACGATATTGGAAAGTAACGGATTCAGAGAAGTCTGCATCAACGCATTTCCAATGCCCAGGAGGGAGAAGGAAATCAGCATCAGCATATAGCTGTCGCCGAAAACGGGTAGCAACAGAGAAGCGAAAGTCACAATCAAACTAAGCAATACGGTTTTCTTCTGACCAATGCGGCTCATCAGCATGCCGGTGGGTACGGAGAAAATCAGGAACCAGAAGAATACCAGTGATGGAAAGATATTCGCCTGTGAGTCCGACAGACCAAGATCTGCCTTTACGTAATTGGAGGCAATGCCTACCAGGTCAACGAATCCCATGGCGAAGAAGCAAAGCATCACCGGGATTAGTTTGGAGAGGGAAGAGTTTTTACTGTTTTCCATTATTTTATCTTTTATATGATGAATTCTGTTTCCATAGGGCGGAGCACATAACCCTATGGCAATGTATGCATCAGTCCTTTATATAGTTGATGTATCTCCCGTTCCTTGTTACTTTAAAGCTACGGTCTTGTTGGGTTACCACGGCCGTGGTAGCTTCTTCCCACGGCTGTGAAGAGTTCTCACCACGGCCGTGGGAGGATCTCGTCACGGCCGTGACGAACTAACAGAACTGTGGCTTTGAAGAAAGTGTCTCCGCACTTTAGTAGAACTCTTCCATAAGGAAAGACGTATTAGTCTATAGGGAAAGAAGTATTCTACTCTAAAGAAACGAGAAAAGAGCGCATAGAGTAAGAAGAATGAGCTTATTTCTTCAACTTGTAGATCACAAACGAATCTACTTTATACGCTCCTCCTTTACTGTAAAAGTCGATATGAGTGTAAGGTTCCGACGGGAATACCTGATTAGTCATCACAAAACGTCCGCCATCACCAAAGGCTTCCACACTGGATTTATCGACAAAGAGACGGAGTTTCAATTCGTCTTTTCCACTTTCAATGGTCGTCCAGGTCAACATTGGGAAGTTCTCATTGAAACCAACCTCCCCGCTCTTGCGGCGGTCCATCGAGAATTTCTTTTCTTTCATGTCATATTGCATATCCACTTCTTCGCCTTTGTCATTGTAGAGACGGAAGCCGATTACATCCGCATGTTGATTTTCGATAGTCAGTTCTATTTCGTATGCACCCTCATTGCCGGCAATCATGTCTTTGATGGTACGTGTTCCGTTCACTTTGAACGAGCGTTTCTTGGAGATGTCACGCAGTTTCAGCAGTTCGGGAGAGGGAGCCGACTGAAGATAAGTTTCGCCATCTACGGTGAATAGGCTCAAATCGCGAGGAACAGAGTTCGGACTACGGTATTGAGAGGTAGGAACATCGTTTGCATATTGCCAATTGCTCATCCATGCGATAGCGATGCGACGGTTGTCGGGAGCATCGCTCCAAGTCACGGTAGCATAATGGTCTTTCCCCCAGTCCATCCATTTGGTTTTAGAGGGTGATTCGTTTACAAATTCTTTTCCGTTGAACGTTCCGACAAAGTATTGGGTGGCACTTCCTCCGAAAGGACCTCCGGGATTCAAATTACAAAGCAATACCCATTTCTTTTCGTTCGTGCCGTCTACTGGAAGTTCAAATAAATCAGGACATTCCCAAACACCGCCATGTGCACCTTGTCCTTCACCGAAACTACTTTCAAAGGCCCAGTCTTTCAGATTGGAAGAAGAGAAAATTTGCATTTCCTGTCCTACTGCCAACAACATAATCCAACGTTGAGTCTCTTTATGCCAGAATACTTTCGGATCGCGAAAATCACGGGCATCAGACGTCAATACCGGATTATTTTCATATTTTGTAAAAGAACGTCCATTATCTGTGCTATACGCAATGCTTTGTACTTGTCGGTCACTATTCTGCGTATAAATTGCAACAATAGCACCCGCACCGAATCCGGCAGTATTATCAGTATCTACTACGGCCGAACCGCTGAAAATTGTACCAAGCGCATCAGGAGTAATAGCATCGGGACGATGTTCCCAATTTATCAGGTCTTTACTGATTGCATGTCCCCAATGCATATTGCCCCATTTGGAGCCATAAGGGTTGTGCTGGTAGAAAAGGTGATATTCACCATCTCTATATACCATCCCATTGGGATCGTTCATCCATCCATAAAGAGGTGAGAAGTGATAAGTAGGACGGAACTTTTCACGATTGCCCGTATCGAACGTGTCGGACAATTTCATTTCTTTGCAGCAAACAGCGGAAAGTTTACCCCGTATCGGATCATTCGAACCTAATTTAAATTTCAATAATATGTTTTTACCTGCATAGTCCGAAAGATCCAGTGGAACAAAATAGTCCACTCTGTTCACTGCCAGGCGAACATCCGCAACGTTCACCTCTTTATTATTAACGATCATGCTGACACGTACATCAGGCATAACCTCCTCTACGGGTAAAAGCAAATAACGTTGATTTGTATTTATATGTACCAGGCAATGTCCTTCACCCAAATCTTTTATTAATAAAGAAGAAGTATCGGCTGAAGCATCCGAAAATGAGAAAATCATCATAAGCAGAATTGCCAAAAAGGTCTGTACTTGTTTAAACGAGAATAATACATTCATGTCAGATGGTATTAGAGTTAATTATTAATATTCATTGTCTTCTATTTGTTACCATGCAAAGATAGGCGTAACGGATAGTTACACCTATCACTTTTGTTTCAGAAGATAGAAAAAATGTTACCTACCTATTTCTTAGCGCTTAGATAATGCAATATATTCTTCGTCATGAGCACAATATTATCTTGATAAACGTTAAGATTACTATTCTGATTCCATTCATAAGCAGCGAGCCCAAGGGCTATACATGTACCTTGATATTCCGCTGTCGAAGCAAATTCCACCATTCCGGCACAACAATAATCCGTCACGTGTCCCCACGTTGCTAAAACGGTAGCATTGTTTTCTTCTTCAAATGCCTTTACTATATTCCCTGCATTGGGATAAAGACCGGGGAAACCATAAGAATTCAAGTCCCACATACAATTATGGTCTTCACGTCGTCCGGGACCGATCAGCGGGAACGTTTCATGAGAGAATTGGTCGGAAGTAACCATACCGGCAAACACTGGATGACTCCGATGATCATACTCCATTCCGATGTTGGCATTAATCGTCCAAACGTCCGCGCCATCTCCTCCTTCACCATCTGCAAATATCCCTGGAGCCCGTTCGGTACGCCCCAATGGCACAACCAACTGAGTCGCATGATTACTCAAGAACAGATTCCCTCCATTCTTATAATACGTAGTCAAGGCAGCGATCGCATCAGTAGACAAAGGTAACTTATCCCATCCGGCTCCAATGCCTACACGGTCTATATGCACCCAAATAACATCGTAAACAGAAAGATCTTCACTAGTCAACATGGCAGGAGTGACAACTTTACCATTCACAAACTGTTTCTTGAACCATGCATAAGAGGCTTTTTCATCATCATCTTCTATCTCTTCGGGACTATTATACGTTATCACATAAGCTGCATTTGTCAAATCAAGCCCGGACGGTTTCACCTTAATATTTTCTTCCGTTACTCCGCAATCTATCACTTCGGATAATTCGCTGATATAAAATACTTGATTACTGTTTTTATCTTCTATCGTACAATCTGCAAAACGATTATTTTCTCCTTCCGCAGCATTCACTGTAGTGGGATTTTCTATACCTTCACTCCAAGATACATTTATGGTGTTTGACGTGAAATGATTGTATTCACCTTTCACATGAATTACCCCATAGTCGGCTTCTTTGCCATTGAGTTGATTATCGCTCTGATTTACCGTGAACAAGTTATCACTTAACAAGTTGTTTTGCCCGCTTAATTCAAAGAAAGTCATTTTGTTTCCGGTAAATTCATTATCCGAAATATTCACTCGGCTACAGCCAGTAAAGTTGGCACACCAATCGTCATTCGCCGTTAGTTTGTTGTGAGAGAAAATCAGATTACTTTCTCCCGAAATACGTGCAGCCACACCGCCTTGCGATGAACCGAAAGCAGAATTGGTCACCATATTTTGTATGCCACCATTCATTTCAATGCCATTCACAACATCGGTTGCATCTATCCGGGCTAATGTAATGGCATCACATCCTTGGAGTTTAACGCCCTGATACATATTTTCCATCTTAATATTGAAGAAATGCAGGCGGTCATTGTCATGCTCTACATAGATTCCGGTTCCTTGGTGGTCGGCTTTCCCCACAAGGGTAAGTCCGCTTACCTCCACCCCGCTAATACGATTTTTATGTCCGCCTATATCGGCAACAGGAGCGACATGTAATGCATATTCAGCATTTCCAAGTATCAAACGACTGCCTTTAGCGTCAGCAACAGGAACAACCGTTTCATCATTCACACCTTTCAGTGTTACGAAATTGCGTGTAAGCTGAATGGGGCTATCCAGGCGAAAAGTCCCTTCGGGAATAAGTATCGTTCCTCCCTCGGGTGGGAGATCGGCTATAATAGCATTTATAAGATCTGCACAATCGGTAGATCCGTCAGTCGGAAGCCCGAATTGCGTTATATCTATTATCTTCTGACCTTTACATTCATCGCAAAGCGCATAAGTATCGTCATTACTGCAAGATGTGCCCAACATCAGGAACAATCCGCTTATCAAGAATTTATTTATTTTCATGGTGTTACTATATTAATAATGGTATAGGATGAGGAAATTATTCTATTATGCTCACCTTATCAGATGATACACAATTAGAGACTTCAGTTTCTGCGTTCACCAAGAATACCCGATAGCTCTCCAAATTATCTATAAAGCAGTTCTTGAACACGTTGCCTGTTCCTTGAGTGGCATTTACAGCTACAGCATCAGCATAAGCCCATTCACATGATAAACTGTTGGACACAAACGTATTGTTGTTACCTTTTACATTGATTATACCAAAATCATCGCCATGGTCGATCATTTGATTCTGAACTGCTCCTGTAAGCCAAAAGATGTTCTTATTTACCCGATTGTTATCGCCACTCAACACAAGAATACCATTATAGTAGCTTTTGAAATTATTACCTTCAATAACACTATTATTGCAATCATCAAGCACTAAATTTTCACGTCCATCAGGGTAGACCTGATTATTAAGGAATGACAGTTTGTTCACTCCCTGCGCTTTACAGGTTATGCCAGTGGGCTGTGCACCTAATTGGCAATTCTTTATAATCATATTCTCACCACCAATCAGTTCGATACTATTAGGAAGTTCACATACCCAACAGTTGACTATCTGCATATTCTTTGCCTGTTCTATCTTGATGCCGGTATGCAGATTTATGCCAATAATATTAGAAAGTATTCCATTATCGCTCGTGCCTGTAAAATGTATGCCGATGTTCTTGGCTTCCGTCCCCCCCGACACCATCAGATTCATAATCTTTAACCCCTTCACGTCTGTTTCTACTTTTATAGCTGCTTCGGCATTGCGGGCCACTAGTTTGCTTCCACCACCAGGTCCCAGCAGATCGTTGATTCCATTCACGTCAATATTGCTGCGCATACCGGGATTTAATCCCTTAATCGTCACATTGTGCTTATTAATCACAATGGGAGCATCAAGTACAAAATCACCTTCGGGAATAACCACCACTCCCCCTTCGGAAGGTAAGGAGGCAATTGCACTATTAATGGCTTTCGAACAATCTGTCTTTCCATCACCAATAGCTCCGAATGTGGTAACATCACCTTCGATTTCAGTATGAGTGCCATAACATAACAGGTTATCATCACCGTCGCAAGCTGTGAACAAGCACAGACAGAAAGTGCTAATTAAATATCTCTTTAGTTTCATCATATCTATATTTAAGGAATTCATATTAGTTAAACTTACCATATCCAGGGTTCTGCACATAATTACCTTCAGAGAAATTATATTGCGCATTGGGGATAGGCAAATATTCATCTCTGCCACGGACGAAGCGAGCACCACGATAATAAACGCGTTTGTTTTGCTCCACACCAATGTAACTGTTCATAGTTTCCGCAGCAACACCCCAACGTACCAGATCGAAGAAACGGTCCCCTTCCATAGCAAACTCCATGCGACGTTCCCAACGTAGTGCTTTGCGGGCTAATTCTTGATTCCAGCCTTCAGAAGGGTATTCACCGATCAGATAATTAGCCGCATTCTGTTCTGAATCCTCAAAGTCTTTTACATAAGGACTATTCTTGGCACGCAGACGAATACGGTTAATGATTTTGCGGGCTTCTTCCAGTCCGGCAGTTTCACCTATTTCTATCAGCGCTTCAGCCTTCCACAACAACACGTCGGCATAACGGATAATCTGCCAATTGAGATGGGAAGCCCCCCAAGGCCAACCTTGGAACATCTCGTCACTCTCCGGAGAAATATAGAAGCGTTTGGTACAGTTGAAACCATATTCGCCACTGTTACGCACCCAATTTGCTTTACAAGGCTCGGCAGTATATGTTTTCCAAGTAATGCCCGGACGACCGGTTACGAAATCCAAACGAGGATCTACAGTTGCGTCAACATTAGTGAGTTCACTTCCTTCATATATTCCATAGTCATCGACGTTGAAAGTATCAAACAAAGGCAATCCATAGGTATCTGTCTTATAGGCATTGATTAAGTTTTGGCTGGGCAAGAAAAATCCGTCACCACCATAAGGACCTTTAGGGGCGTTGAGCAAATTACTCCAGTTTATATTCCCGGCACCATCGGTTTCATCATCCATCGAATATTGTACGGCAAACACAGACTCTACTCCATTCTCATATTCCAATTGATCGAGTTTCTGAAAATCATTCAAAAGATCATACGTCTTTCCTTGTGCACCCACTTTGTCGCAAAGAGTCACCACTTCAGCCAGCAACAGCTTATCAATAGCAACCACTTGGTTATTGTCATCTTGTTGATAGGCCTGATAGAGTATGGCTTTAGCGGCATAGGCATAGGCTATGTTCTTTGTGATACGACCTACTTGAGATTGAGTATCAGGCAAATCGTCGGCAGCATCGAGAAATTCCTGTGCTATTTTACCCAAAAGTTCTTCACGGGTATACTGGTTGTTGGGGATGTACTTATAGTCATCATTTTCCACATTTTCATCAAAATAAGGCACTTGCTTGAAAAGGCGAACCAGTTCGAAGAAGAAGTGTGCACGAATCACCTTCATTTCAGCCTTACGACTTTTAAGTATTGACAAAGAGTTCTCGTCAAGCGTGTTCATTACCCTCAATGCGCTGTTACAGCGTTGTAAACAGCAATAGAGTTGAAACCATTTTTCGTCGGCATTACTCCATGTAGCATCTATTTTAAAGGTTTCAAGCAGCGTGCAAAAGTCACCGTCATTTACACCGCCACCGCCTTTATAAGCATTGTCCGAACGTACTTCGCCATACGTCCAATTCGTCATTGGTACCCAATGCATCTCACGATTGGGACCTTTCAATCCGGCGTAAGCCGAAGTTACCAGGAGTTCCACACCGTCAGCCGATGCCAACAAATCGTCATTGAGTGTACCCTGTGGTTTAATATCAAGAAAACGGCTCTCATTGCAACTTGCCAATAGTGCCATAACACCTGCTGCAAAGATATATTTCAATTTCATAATGTTCTGTATTTAGGATAAAAATTAAAAACCAAGTGATAGACCGAATGTATAAGTGCGAGGCTGAGGATATGGATAGCCCAGTCCTTCAGGGTCGGCACCCGTATAATTAGTCAGGGTGAAAACGTTCTGTGCTTGCAGATACACACGCAAATTGGAAAGACGTGCTTTTTTAATCCACTTATCCGGGAAAGTGTAGCCCAGCGTTAAAGTCTTCAGCTTCACGTAAGAACCATCTTCGATAAAGAAAGTAGAACTGCGTGTTTCTACATTATTGTCCACCACAGTCAGTGCAGGGATGTCACAATTATAAACTCCGGTTTGCTCATAATCATTCCAAGCATGCATTGCATCCATCAGACGTACAGAGTGATTACCTGTCCAGCCTTGGAATAGGTCGGTATAAAACTTAGAGTTATTCCATGCATCGCGAATCATACCATTGAAGAATGCGGAAAGATCAAACCCTTTGTAAGATGCACCGATATTTAAACCACCGATAAATTTAGGTTGATCGCTACCTTGCCAATCCATATCGGCAGTATTGATGACGTTGTCACCGTTAAGGTCTTTGTAGCGAATACGTCCCACACCGGGAGCTCCAATCTGTACATCATATTTGCTTAGATATTCATATACCTCTTGCTTTGTTTTGAATACACCATCGGCTTTATATGACATCCATGAGCCATAAGGTTGTCCCACAATGGTTTTGTCCACACCGTTACCACCTCCCCAGGTATATTTGATAACATCCGGAAGTTCGGTAATTTCATTCTTATAATAAGAGATGTTGAACGAAATGTCATACTTGAAATCCTTTATTTCATCCCGCCAAGTAAAGGTTGCTTCCACCCCGCTGTTATCCATACTGGCAGCATTATACCATTTATATCCACCTTCGCCAATCACACCTATATAAGGTTTTTGAATTAGCATACCAGTGGTCTTCTTTTGAAAATAGTCCAGAGTCAAGCCCAAACGGTTATCAAAGAAAGCGGCATCAATACCAAAGTTCAACTGCTTGGTCTCTTCCCACTTCAAGTCGTTGTTACCCGAACGATCTTTCTGTACACCGGGTACGACTGTTGCACCATCACCATTGAAGTTGTATGAACCATTGGACATGTTAGTGTAATAAAGGTTGTAAGTAGCATTGTTGTCAATCTGGTCATTACCATTAATTCCCCATGATGCACGTAATTTAAGGTCTGAAAGCCAGTTTTGCGTACGTTCCATAAATTTTTCGCGTGACATTCTCCAACCAGCTGATACAGAAGGAAAGATGGCTGAATTGTTCCCTTTACCAAAACGTGAAGAAGCATCACGACGCACCGTTCCTGATATGAGGTACTTATCATCGAACGCATAGTTCACCTTACCAAAGTAAGAAACCATAGCATAAGTAGAAGCATTGTTACCCACACTTTTTCCTTCAGTCACAGTGTCCAGATAGCGATAGTCAAGGTCTTCTATCACCAATCCGCGACCATACCCCTGCAAATGCTCACCATTTTCCTTCTTAGCTTCGGTTCCTATCACAGCACTGATATTATTCTTCCCGAAATCTATGCTATAATTAGCCGTGTTCGACCATACCCATTGTACACTATTATCCTGTCGTACGGTCAGTTCATTTACATCTACTTTCCGATCGGCTTCGCTCCATTTTGGGACAAAGGTTGAGTTGAAACCGGTAGTATAATTCAAGCCAAATTGGCTCTTCAATACCAGATTTTTAATAGGCTCTACTTCCAAATAAACATTACCAAAGATACGCCAGCTTTTGTGACGATTATTGGCTTCGTTGTCCGTCAAGCGAATGGGATTCGGTTTATCTCCCAATATATCCACATAACCACCGGCATACCCTCCGTTTTCATCGTACACAGGAATGACCGGATGCTGCGCAATAACCAATTCTTCTATACCGGCAGGATTAAGATGTTCCAACCAATGGTTCACCGAGATGCTTTCTCCCACACGTACTTTACCATCCACAAAGCGGAAATTAGAAGCTAAACGCGAATTAAAGCGTTCGTAGTCTGTATTACGGCAAAGGCCATCTTGATTCATATAGTTTAAGGTAAGAGCCACATTACCATCCTTAAATCCTTTAGAGAGGGAAAGGTTATAATTCTGCATCAAAGCCGTACCAAATATCTCCTTTGCCCAATCAGTATTGCCTGACTTTATCTTCACTCCATTCTGGTCGAAATAATATTCTTGCAGTTGGGCTTTTTCTCCATTTCCATAGACAACACTGTTTGGATAAGTTCCAAAAGTATTTTTATAGGCCTGCCAATAAACATCGCCCCATTGGTAAGCGTCAAGCATATCAATACCACCGGCAAAAGTCTGGGCAGTGAGCGACATATCAAAACTTACCTTTACATCGCCTTCCTTAGCACGTTTTGTGGTAATGATAATGACCCCGTTAGCAGCCTGAGCACCATAGATCGCAGCAGACGCTGCATCTTTCAACACCTGAATGGATTCGACATCATTGGAAGAGATGATAGAAGCTACATTGTCATGCGTCTGAACACCATCTATCACATAAAGAGGGGAAGAATTGTTAATGGTAGTAATACCACGTAATTTAGTATCCGTGTTTCCACCGCCGGGTTTACCATCAGTTGTCACGTTCATACCGGCTACACGCCCCTGCAAACCTGACATCACATTACCGGTAGGTATGTCTGCCACCTCTTTCATCTTCACTACGGCTACCGAACCTGTCAGACTGGCTTTCTTTTCAGCCATATAACCTGTCACAACCACCTCATCAATCATCTTAGAATCTTCTTCCATCACTATCTTCAAGGAAGGTTTAGCGGCAATAATCACTTCCTTATATCCTATATAAGAAATAGCCAATGATGCATTTGCCGGTACACTAAGAGTAAAGTTTCCGTCTAAATCGGTAATAGTTCCAGTTGATTTAGAATCATTTTGCACTACGGAAGCACCAATAATCGGTTGCCCATCAGTCTTTGAAGTAACGTTTCCCTTCACCGTTATGTTTTGTCCCCAAAGGACTGACATGAAAGTAAACAGGAAACAAACGCTGCAAAGAAGTTTTTTGTTCTTCATAATACTAAGCATTAGTTTGATGTTATTAAATTAAAAGTACGAATTTTATCTTTATCGATAATGCAAATTACGGTTGATTTACGTCAATCGACTGAAAAAAATGTTTCAAAGGCTGTAACATTTGTTGCATAGAACGCTATTTTATAGGGTTTTATACATTATTTTTCTCATCACAAGAATTATGGAGAAGATATTCTCTTGTCAGTGGGAAAATATTACCTTTGCGTAGTGATATAAGCTTTTAAAAAGTAGTTATAATTAAAACGATTAATAAAAAAAGTCAGTTACCGATTGTAACCAACTGAAAATTGAACGATATGAAAACAATCTCCAACGAACAACTTACCATTCAAGTATCTCCTCATGGAGCTGAACTTTGCAGTATCTTTGCCAATGGAAAAGAATATCTGTGGCAAGCGGATCCTGCTTTTTGGAAACGTCACTCTCCTATCCTATTCCCTATTGTCGGAAGTGTGTGGGAAAATGAATATCGCAATGAAGGGATTCCTTATACGCTTACCCAACATGGATTTGCCCGCGACATGGAATTTACGCTTGTTTCTGAAAAAAAAGATGAAATACATTACCGCCTTATCAGTAATGGAGAGACTTTGCAGAAATATCCGTTTCCATTCTGTCTGGAAATAGGTTATCGCATTCAAGGAAAGCAGATTGAGGTGATATGGAAAGTAAAGAATACCGGCGACAAAGAAATGCATTTTCAGATTGGAGCACATCCTGCTTTCTACTGGCCGGAGTTTGATGCGAACAGTTTAGAAAGAGGGTTCTTCGGATTCGACAGGAAAGACGGTTTGAAGTATATTCTTATTTCTGAAAAGGGATGCGCTGATCCTTCTGTTGAGTATTCCTTAGAGATGACAGACGGATTGTTACCATTGGATACTCATACTTTTGATAAAGATGCTTTGATCCTGGAAAATGAACAGGTTCGCAAAGTTACCTTATATAATAAGGAGAAACGGGCTTATTTAAGTTTACACTTTAATGCTCCGGTAGTCGGCCTTTGGTCGCCACCTGCAAAGAATGCTCCTTTTGTCTGCATCGAGCCTTGGTATGGACGTTGCGACCGTGCACACTATACTGGTGAATATAAAGATAAGGACTGGATGCAACATTTGCAACCAAGTGAGATATTCCAAGGAGGATACACGATTGAAATTAATGAGTAATCAATAAAAGTAGCTGCCAGATTTCACATCTGACAGCTACCAACACCTAATTCTAATCTACAAAAACCTAACTTATAAACCTAACCGATACACATTGAATGAATTGACATTAAACGTACCTCCCTTGCTATAAAAACACATACGGTTGTATGGTTCCGACGGAAAAATGAGATTGGTCATTGCTATCTTTCCTCCGTTCAGGAATATTTCTACAGAACATTTATCAACAAAAACATCCAAAGCATATTTATTTTCTTTCTTTATCGGTGCCCAGGTAGCTAATGCGAAATCATCAATATAATTGATAGAAGTCGTCTTTCTGCGGTCATGTGCTTCTATTTCATGAGGTACGCTGTTCTTTCCGAAATCTACGATACCGCTTTTCGTCCGGTCCATTACCAGTTTCTTTTCCGGAAGATTGAAATAGATGTCCACCTTTTCACCTTTATCATTAAAGAGACTGAATCCCATAATTTCTGCTTCACCGGTAGTAATCTCCAATGCTAATTCATAAGCTCCGTCATTATCAGCCAATAAAGAATCAATATGATAATCATTCACAACCGTAAATGCAGCAATCTCTTTACTTTCTTTTCGTAAAGCTTTTATCTCTGTTACCGGAGCTGCCGAAAGATAAACTTCACCGTCTTGTGTATAAAGCCCCAATTCACGTGGCAACGCATTGGCACTACGGAACTGTTTTGTCGGAACGATATTGCAATATTGCCAGTTACTCATCCAAGGTACAGCAATCACACGGTCACCGGTATTCGAGAAACAAACGGTGGCATAGTGATCTTTGCCCCAATCCAACCATTTCGTGACATTTGGCTGATTGTCACAAATAAATTCCGTTCCATCAAAGTCTCCTACAAAATATTGAGTTGCGCTACCACCAAAATAGCACCCCGGATTTACATTCACTATCAACGTCCATTTCTTGTGGTTCGTATCTCCATTTACCGGAAGTTCCACCATATCCGGACATTCAAACTGACAAGGTTGAACTCCGTACCCTTCTCCGAAACTGCTCATATAATTCCAGTCTTTCAAATTCTTAGAATCATAGAAACGCATTTCTTTATCAGCAGAAACAATCATCACCCATTTATCTTCCGGTTCATATCGGAAAACTTTCGGGTCACGGAAATCTTTCAAACCGCCAGAAGGGCGCAGGACAGGATTATTCTCATATTTCGTAAAGGTGCGACCGTTGTCATTACTGTAGGCCAGACATTGAATCTGCCCATTCTTATCACTGGCAGAAGTGTAAAAAGCCAGGATAGAGCCTTCTCCATAACCGGCCGTATTCTCTTGGTCGACAATAGAACTTCCGGAAAAGATATGCCCCAATGTATCGCGGGCAATGGCAGGAGCCAGATGCTCCCAATGCATCAGGTCTTTACTGATAGAATGTCCCCAATGCATATTTCCCCATTTGGAGCCATAAGGATTATATTGATAATATAAATGATATTCTCCATCTTTATACACCAATCCGTTAGCATCATTCATCCAGCCATAGAGGGGAGTATGGTGATAAACAGGACGAAACTTTTCCGTATTGGTTGTATCAAACGTATCGGATAACTTAATTTCTTTCCAGCAAAGTGCATCCTTTGATTTATTACGAACACGTACGGTTGCAGTCTTCGCTCCAACAGGTAAAGCAAATGGAACGAAATAGTCCACTTGGTTCTGTGCCAGACGAATATCCATATCAGTATCGGCAGCTTCTCCTGTATTGAGGAGAACCTGACTTTCCGGTGTTTCCTCTTCTATAGGAAGCAATATATAATTAGTCGGATTGGTGATATGGATGACAGTCAAGCTATCACCTTGCTGTTCCAAGGTCAATTTGCTTTTAGTTGTATGGCAATAAGTCAGTCCATAAGAGACTGCTAAAGCAAGTACTGCACCTCTACATAGTTTCATCCAAGGGGTTGTTTTCATAGCAATAAAGTATTCCTAGTTTATATAAGCATTTAATTAAAAAGATGTTGGCAAAGATAAGGCGTATCTTCACTAGCGTCTATAAACATTGTTTCATAGGGTATCAAATTTGATACAAATCTTAAAAATATTCTTTCTATCAGGCAAGAAGAGTCGAATAAAGACCGATAACCTCTTTGTTTTCCTGAATTTATTTTTCTACTTTTGAAGCAAATCTTTATTCTTCTACTTATGCCAGCAAATAGAAATGCCTTAATCCGTTATAAAACAATTGATAACTGTCTGCGTAATCCTTATCGACGCTGGACGTTGGAAGATTTGGTAGATGCTTGCTCGGATGCCCTTTATGAATACGAAGGCATTGATAAAGGCATAAGCAAACGTACGGTACAAATGGATATACAGATGATGCGTAGCGAGAAGCTGGGTTATAACGCTCCGATTGTGGTGTACGAAAATAAATACTATAAATACGAAGATCCGGAATACAGCATTACACAAACCCCGCTGAATGAACAAGACCTGAAAACGATGTCGGAAGCAGTGGAAGTGTTACGGCAATTTAAGGGTTTCTCCTATTTCACGGAAATGAGCGATATTATCAACCGCCTGGAAGACCATGTCGCTTCTGCCCGGATGAAAACCACGCCTGTCATTGACTTTGAAAAGAATGAATCATTGAAAGGACTGGATTATCTGGATACGATCTATCACGCGATTGTAAACGAGCATCCGATACAGCTCAAATATCGTTCGTTCAAGGCACGTTCCGCCAACAGCTTTATTTTTTATCCTTATCTATTAAAAGAATATCGCAACCGGTGGTTCGTTTATGGAGTCAGAGGAAACGGACGGGTTTTGCAAAATTTAGCTTTGGACAGAATACAATCATTGGAAGTTCTGCCACAAGAACACTATATCAAAAATACATTCTTCGATCCGAATACGTTCTTCGACGACTTGGTAGGTGTCACCAAAAACTCCGGAAGCATAGCAGAGAAAGTTGGTTTCAAAGTAGCGGCAGCCGAAGCACCTTACATCATAACCAAGCCTATACATCGCAGTCAACAACTGGTGGAAAGGCTACCCGACGGAAGCGTCATACTGGAAATTGAAGTCGTAATCAACCATGAGTTAGAACGGGTATTCTTCGGATATGTCGACGGAATAGAAATTCTTTATCCCAAGACATTGGTAGAATTAATGAGTCGGAAATTGGAAAAGGCTGCCAAGCAATATACAAAGTCAAAATGAAAATAAAGCTTTCGCACATTCGTACCCTTCCTTATAAAACTCTGTCAGCTTTTGCACATCTTTCTCTATACGGTCTACAGCTACAGGTTTCAAAGGACGGATAACGACAATCTTTCCCTCATCCTCCATGCGTTCCACCATTTCCAGCTGTTCATTATAAACAGCACACCGGCAACTTAACGCTTCACGCAACTTCGGATATTTCCGGTATACAAACGAAGGGATACGAATATCTTTCGAATCTTTCCGATATCCCCGGTTACGGGTAAGTATCACGACATTTCTCGTACAGCCATCCGCAATAGCTCTTTGCAGAGGTATGGAATCTACGATTCCCCCATCAAGCATAGGAATCTCATCCACATAAGTGATAGGACACACAAAAGGGAGACTGCTGGATGCACGGACAATATCGATCACCCTGCGCCTGTCTTTTTTCTCTTCGAAATAATTGGCTTCTCCCGTAATGCAATTAGTAGTCACCATCACGAAACGTTCCGGTGAAGCAAAATATGTTTCATAATCATAAGGAAGAATGTGTTCGGGGAACTCATTGAACAATAGATCGAAATCCAAAATATTACGCTTTTTGAGCAAATATTTCAGACCGATATAATTGTACTTCTCCAACAAGTCGATATTGCTGTACTTGGCACGTCCCCGTTGCCGTGATGCATACGACAATCCGTTGCACGCACCGGCAGACACTCCTATCGCATAGGGAAACCGGATATCATGATCCATAAAATAATCAAGTACGCCGCAGGTGAATACTCCACGCATTCCCCCGCCTTCCAACACTAAACCGGTAGATCCATCTATCTGTAAGTTCTTCATTTTTTCTCCTATCTTCTAATTTCCATTCTCTTTTATACATGCTCTCTCTGTATTTACTATTCATGCATATTTATAACAAAAACAAACGGAAAAGGTAGTTCATTCAGCAAAAATAGTAAATATTTCAACAAAATCTTGTTTTTTTGCTTCAATCTATGTAACTTTAGGCTAACTTAATTGTTTAAGGAGGAAAAAAATTAAAAAGTCCTGCCCGCAGGCAAGCACCATGAGAATACAGTTTGAGATTAAAGAAAATTTGCCGGAAATTATCGAAGAGATCTTACACTCTGATAAGTGGCAAACTTCCGTGAAGGAAGAACTTAGCGGTCGGACGACCGTTGTGATCCGTGACCAAGCGTATGGTTCAGAAGCTACCATTGAAATTTATGCTACATCTATTGAAATCAAAACTGCCTGGTCTAAGTACTCCTATCGTATATTTGTAGCCAACGATATCGTATGGTGCGAATATAACGGTGCCTATCGTGGTCTGTTGGAACAAGTGCTCCTACCTACTATCACTCCTAAAGAAAACCTGCTCAATTCTGACGTAACTGAAAGTTCGCTTTATGGAAATGAGCATAAGAAATTGAGGGAGTATGCAGAAGATAATTTGAAACTGAAACAATTCCGCCGGGAAAACTTCAATGAGCAGAAGAATGGAACCGCACCATTCGATCATCCCAAGCGGGTGTATGATGAGTTTATCAAAGAAGATTATGTAGTTGCACCCAAAGAAGAAGAGAAGAAATAATCTGTACTTAATGCTTTAGTTTGTGCCATCGTATTGGCACAACAGTGCCACCATGTTGACACTATCGTGCCAATGAGGTGGCATGACTGTGCCAACATGGTGGCATTAATACACTACTCCCAAGTTATCCAGGTCAGCCTTTGATATGGCAAATTCATTTCCGGCTTTAATTCGTTCCAGCACTAAATTTCCGATACATTGGGCATCTTGCACCGATTGAAAAGGCCTTTTCCCGGATACAACCGGGATAAAAGGCTGAACGATTATCAAACGCTCTCTCTCATAAATCTTATAACCGTATCCACTACCTTCAATCTGGGTTACTTCCAGCCGATATATGTTTATCGAATGCATATACCCATATATGATTCCCACTAAAAGCAGCAAGACAAAGCAACTAATACCTATTATTTTTTTATTTCTCTTCATATTCATAAGGCTTCAACTCCCAAGTATCATCGTAATAATAAGTAGAAGCTCCTCCCGTAGCTATAATTCCCCGTTTTCCAGTAGAAAAGCATACGGCTTTCGAGCGTGTACTTCCTTCGAAATCTGTCAAATCTTCCCCATCCCAGAGGTCTGTCAGAGGGTCGTAAATCCAATAATTGGAACGATAACTACCACCAGCAGTCTGCCCCGCAGCAATGTATCCTTTACCGTCGATCACGAAAGCACAAGCATAAGAACGGACGATAGAAGTGTAATCGTCGTCATAATCATCATCACTCTTATCGTAAAGTTCACGCAATTCTTTCCAAGTACCCGTTGCCGGATTAAAACACCAGAAATCCGTCACATCCGAACCGTTATTTTCACCGCCGCAGATATAAGCTATATCATCTATGACGAAGGCCATACCGCCCATTCTCTTCTGTCCGCCAAATCCACTCATGGCTGTCCATTCTCCTTTATCTCCCACCGACGGGTCGAACTTCCAGAAATCCTTTTGATAATTATCGTTGTAACCTGTACCCAGATACCCATACTGACCAATGCCGAAAGAAAGTGCATAATACCGTTTACCATAGATATTAGTCCCATCAGTTCCATCCGGGATAGAAGCCATCTCCTTCCAGGAATTTGTGGCAGGATCATACTGCCAGCAATCATTCAGATAATCCTTTTTTGTCGCATCGTAACCAGTAGCAATATATCCTTTGGTACCTACTGCAAAACCTGTAGCTGCATTCCGGGCTGGAGCTGCATCGGGCATTGATGTACACTGTGTCCACGAATTAGCCTCAATGTCATACGCCCAACAATCTTTCAAACGGTCTTTGGTACTCCCCCGGTATCCGGTGCAGAGGTACCCTACGTTACCAATCGTAAAACCAGCTGCGTCCGTACGCGCCACACCATCAAAATCAGAACGGCGATACCACACACCTGCCGTATATTCAGTATCATCCGTACATGCCGCCAATGAAAGCAGCACCACCATCATGCAAAGTAATTTATTCATTTTCGTATTCGTAAATATGTCGTTGATTACAACCGCAAATGTAGGCGGCAACGGGCACGCATAAAAAAACTATCGACAAATACAGACATTCTATCTACCAACAAAATTCAGGTCGACAAATACAGAGATTTAGTCGATAGTTTTTTGGAGGACTGTTTAAAACCTCTTCTTTTGCCGCTACAAAACCAATTTCATTTTTACTACATGAAGTCAATCATACTACTTTTTTCATTCTTTATATCTCTTTCTTTTTTCGCTTGTGTAGACGATTCATCGTCCATAGGAGCGAAATGGGTACAAAGTTCATTTCTCAACGAACAGATGGACACTTGTACGGTATTACTTAGTACAGTATTAAGCGACTCCATAGCCACTTCGGGAGATACGGTTTGCCAGATAGGATACCGTGACGACAACTTATGGGGGAAAATTACCGCCTCTTTTTACGCAGAGTATGAAGTACCTTCCTATTCTTTTGATGAAAACATCCAATATGAGTTCGACTCGATCACCATACGCCTGTATTCTTCGGGCAATTACCTGGGAGATACACTAAAAACCCAACGCATTCATCTGCATGAACTGACAAAGAATATAGAACTGGACGATAGAGGGTACCTATACAACACTACTACTGCCTATTACAACGAAACTCCACTGGCATCTTTCGACTTTCGTCCTACTCCGGGCTCACCGAGCGAAGAACTGGAAATACGATTGCCGGATGCATGGGGAGAAGAATGGTTCAACTTGATGCTGAATGATGGCCGATGGGTACAATCTCAGGATTTCTTCCATGATTATTTCAAGGGAATTGCTTTTATACCCGATGCAAATGACGCTTGTATCAGCGGATTTCAAGTCAACGACTCCAGTATGTGCATCACGGTCTACTATCACCAGATTACGGAAACACTGAACGAAAAAACACTGGTTTTCAATACAAGCAGCACACTGACTTACAACAAAATAGAACAAGACCGCTCAAACATCCCGATAGCCAACCTGCAAAGTGGGGACGGCAATGAATACTCTTCCGGAAAAAGCGAGCATCAGGTCTACCTGCAGGGAATGACAGGTATGTATGTCACCATCGACTTCCCACATTTAAATAATCTCTGCGAAAAAGGAGAGCTTGTGACTATCGAGAGCGCAACGTTACAGTTATATCCGGTAAAAGGAACTTATGACGGCATGTACCCGTTGCCCAAAAGCCTGGCTCTCTACACCGCCAACAATGAAAATGTGACGCAAAGTGTAATCACCGACCTCACCGGGAGTTCCGTACAAAGCGGAAATCTAGTAGTCGACGAGATGTCTTATGAGGAGACTTATTACTCTTTTGACATCACCTCTTTCCTGCAAACAAACCTGGGAACTACCGGATATGATCGTCAGAAACTACAATTATTTCTTCCGGACAACTTGTTCTATACCACACTTCAAGGCGTTATTTTCGGCGACGGAGAACATACCGCCAATAAAAAGAATACCAAACTTATCATACTTTACAAAACTTATCAACAATGAAAAAGATTTTGTTTTGCCTTCTGGCATTCTATACTCCTGTCTCTATAGTTATTGCACAAAATACAACGAACTCCCCTACTTCCATGTTCGGACTGGGAGAACTTTCTACCGGGGAAGGCGGGCAATATGCCGGACTGGGCGGCACAGGCATTGCATTGCGAGGAAATAATTTCCTTAACAATGCCAATCCGGCTTCACTCACAGAGTTGACCGAACAACGCTTCCAGATCGATGCCGGTATCATGGGAGCATACCAGATTTATTCGCAACGAGGAGCAAGTAACCGTTCCGTCACCGGAAATCTGAATAACCTAAGTATCGGCTGCCGGATTATGCCACGCTGGTATGGAGCAATTTTCATGGCTCCCGTCAGCAGTGTGGGATATATCATCACGCTGGATGAAGAAGTGGCAGGCACCAATGGAAGTACTATCTCTTCTCTCTTTCAGGGTGAAGGAGGACTTTCCAAGATGGGTATCAGCACGGCTTACCTTTTCGGAAAAAGATTTTCTGTCGGCACCAATCTTTCTTATGTGACGGGGACCATCACACAAACGGAGACGCAAGGTACTGCCACAGAAGAAACCAGCTCCTACAAACATACTTTTTATGCGGATTTCGGTGTACAGTATAAATGGGCTATAGACCGCGAACGTTCTTTCGTTGCCGGTGCCGTATATGGTTACTCGCAGGATTTTAAGCAGGATAATAACTTATACGTTAGTAGCAGTTCGGGAGGAGATGATATTGAAAAAAGCCTGAAACGCTATCGCCAATGTCTTCCTCAATTCTTTGGGCTCGGAGCTTCCTACAACACTCTACGTTGGATGGCAACCATCGACTACAAATATGTGGACTGGAGCCGGATGCAATCTTCCCAATCCAATGTCAGTTTTGAGAATCAACACCGGTTATCAGTCGGTGGAAGATATACATTGGGCAATGTCTATCGTAATCCGGTCAGCATCCTATTGGGAACAGGTATTAATAATTCCTATATCGTCATTCAAAAGAAAAAGGCAACCGAATATTACGTCAGTACCGGACTTAACTTCGGATTGCGCAATAACAACGTCCTTTCTATCGGATTGAAATATAAAGGCCAGATGAAAATTCCTAACGGCATGCAAAAAGAAAACAGCCTTTCCCTGTTCCTGAATATTACTTTCTCCGAGCGAACTTACCGCGCCAAGATACAATAAAATGTCATTAAACGGAAGTCATTAAGATAGCTGTCCATTTGAAAAAAGAGAAAACTTTGTGAAACTCTGTGTTACTCTGTGGTGAAACTTTCCTATATTTGTAGCCAAAACAATTTAATATTAATTTCATAGGAATGAAAAAGACAATCCTTATTGCTGCTTTAGGCCTGTTCAGCCTAAGTGTTATGGCACAAGATGCAAAACCTGAAGAAGGTTTTGTTTTCACGACAGTGAAAGAAAATCCGATAACTTCTATCAAGAACCAAAATCGTTCGAGTACTTGCTGGAGTTTCTCAACTCTCGGATTTGTTGAATCAGAACTACTTCGTTTAGGTAAAGGTGAATACGACCTGTCTGAAATGTTTGTTGTACACAAAACGATGCAAGATCGCGGAGTAAACTATGTACGTTATCACGGTGACAGTTCTTTCTCTCCGGGTGGAAGTTTTTATGATGTAATGTATTGCATCAAGAATTATGGTATCGTTCCGCAAGAAGTGATGCCGGGTATTATGTATGGTGATACGCTGCCGGTACACAATGAGCTGGATGCTGTTGCTTCCGGTTATATCAATGCGATTGCAAAAGGTAAATTAAGCAAACTGACTCCGGTATGGAAAAACGGACTAAGTGCCATTTATGACACTTACCTAGGAGCATGTCCGGAGAAGTTCACCTACAAAGGCAAAGAATATACTCCGAAGACTTTTGCCGAATCACTGGGATTGAACTATAACGACTATGTATCACTGACTTCTTATACACACCATCCGTTCTATTCTCAATTCGCCATCGAAATTCAGGATAACTGGCGTAATGGTCTGTCTTACAACCTGCCTATCGAAGAACTGATGGCTGTTATGGACAATGCTGTAAAGAAAGGCTATACCTTTGCATGGGGTAGCGATGTCAGCGAACAAGGATTCTCACGTGACGGTATCGCCGTAATGCCAGATGCAGCCAAAGAATCTGAACTGTCCGGTTCAGACATGGCCCGTTGGACAGGATTGACTGCCGCCGACAAACGCAGAGAACTATTCACCAAACCTTTCCCTGAAAAGGATATTACCCAGGAAATGCGTCAAGTTGCTTTTGACAACTGGGAAACAACAGACGACCACGGAATGGTAATCTACGGCATCGCTAAAGACCAGAACGGAAAAGAATACTTCATGGTGAAAAACTCTTGGGGTAAATCAGGCAAATATGATGGTATCTGGTATGCTTCCAAAGCATTCGTTGCCTACAAGACAATGAATATCCTGGTGCATAAAGATGCACTTCCTAAAGAAATTGCCAAAAAACTGGGAATTAAATAATTATTTAAGAAAGGCTTAATTTCCCAATGTATTCCGTAAATTTCTCCTTATAATTATCACCGACAGGAATATAAGTATTCTTATCAAAGATAATGCGAAGACGGGAAACTTCGGTAATCTTGCGAAGATTGACAATATAAGAACGGTGGACCCGCATGAAATGCGTGGGAAGCCGTTCTTCCATTTTCTGGAGGCTGGCAAGCGTTATTACAGGCTTGTCCTCTCCTTCCACAAAGATACGCACATACTCACTCATCCCCTCAATATAGCGGATATTCTTCACATCGATGCGAACCACTCTGTAATCGCTCTTCACGAATAATGAATCTCCTTTTATCTGCGAAGCATTTCCTATTTCACCCTGTTGTTCCAACAAACGATATTCAAATTGCCTGCGGGCTTTATCCGCCGCTTTCAATAGATCCTGGAACTCAAACGGTTTCAGCAGATAATCTACAGCATCCAGTTTGAAACCCTCTACCGCATATTCAGAATAAGCAGTAGTGAAAATCACCAACGGACGGTTCACCAAAGAACGTATGAAATCCAATCCGTTCAAATCGGGCATATTAATATCCACAAAGATCAAATCAACCTCCTCTTCGGACAATATCTTCATTGCCTCGAACGCATCCTGGCATGACTTTACCAAAGACAAAAAAGGTACCTGGGATATATAATCCGACAACTGCGTCAATGCTAACGGCTCATCATCTATTGCTATACATTTCATTCTAATAAAGGTATAATAAGTAAGACATCAAATTTATGTTCCTCTTCGGTAATGGAAAGCGTATAATCATTGCCAAATAAAAGCCTCAACCGCTTACGGATATTCTCGAGTCCGATGCCATGATGCTGTTCGTCAGCCGAACCATTATTGCTGTTGGAACAACGGAATGAAAGCCGGTTGCCCTCATCCAACTGCATCAAGACATGAATAAAAGACTCGCTCCGATAACTGACTCCATGCTTAAAAGCATTTTCCACAAAAGAGACAAAAAGCAAAGGAGGAATCTGCACTTCGGGCACTTCGGCCGGAAAATCCATCTGAATAGATACTTTGTTGGTATAGCGCAAACTCATCAGGGCAATGTAATTTTTAAGAAACTGAACCTCACGTGAAAGCAAAATCGTTTTATTACTCGCTTCATAAAGCACATAACGCATCAGTTTAGAGAGTTCCACAATCGTACTTTTCGCTTTCCCCGTATCAATATCCACCAACGCATGAATATTATTGAGCGTATTCATGAAGAAATGAGGATTAATCTGATATTTCAAATACTGCAGTTCCGACTGCAAACGTTGATGTTCCAGTTCCTTCAGCATTTCTTCATCACGGAAAGATTTAAAGAAAAGTTTGATGGCGATATTGAACCCTACCATCAAAAAGGCAATGATGAAATGAATAAGATAGCGGAGCACAAAAGGAGGATAAGGAAAAGGAGTCGGTTTTGGAAATCTTCCGGGACCATTTGGATCTCCCATTCCCCTAGGACGTTGTTCGGGATTGGATTCATGCCAATGCACATCCCCTTCCTCCCTCGCCTTTTCTCTCGTCTTAATAATCTGGTCCCTCCGGTTCTCCTTCATACGAAGAGGCAACTCTCCTCGCTTGAAATCTTTGGGGAAATGATTGGCAGAAGGAAACGGAGAAAGCCAACAAATCATTCCTATTACAAAAATCAACGAAACAGTATATTGCCAGTACCTTTTCTTAAAAAGAAAATAGGGAACCAGCCCATAATTATTCAACAGGAAAAGCACGAAAAAAGGAAGGATACTCAACCATGATTCGCGGATCACCATACGGGTTTCCTCCCGTTCAAGTCCTCCACTCATGGCAAAGTATCCGCCTATCAGCGGAAGAAGAAATATTACGATCCAGATAGCTCCGTAAATACTCTGCTCCAGCACGTGTTGTTTACGCAGTCTTTTCATGCCTCATTGCTTCTGATTATCGAAACAAAGATAAAACCGAACCTGTTTTATCACAAATAGAATCGACCAAAGAACGGATTTCGACGGTAAACTGCTGTTTACCATCCCCATCCACCAGGTCCATGTCCACCGCCTCCACCACCGGGCTGGCCACCGCCGGAAGTGCTGCCAACTTGTGTCACCATCGAACTGGCAGTAAATGTTGCCGCCTGTGTGCCACCGGAATAAGTGGCTCCCGAATATAACCCGAAGAACTCGGAACCACCGGAAACCGTTCCTCCTTTTGAGATAGTATAACTACCGCCCGAGGTCAGATTCGGACTACTGAATAATACCGTCATTTGAGAATAAGCACGGGGAATCTGATAGGTCAGTACGCTGGTTCCGTCGGCCGACTGGATATTCAGTATTTCTCCGTTACTTCCCGAACCGCCATAGATCACAGTGCGTTGCGTACATACACTTGATGTAGGTGTACTTGTTCCTCCTCCAATACCCAGAACAATCCCCCCGGTAATCTTAAAGGTATTCTGATCGCAATCGAATCCGTCTTCGGGAGAAGTAGTACCCGACGATACGATCACTCCCCCCGTAATGGTCAACGTACCATTAGAGTCAATGCCGTCATTTCCGGAACTATAACAATAAATATTGCCACCATTAAGAACAATGCTGTTACTTGCATTCATACAGTCATCGTAACAAAGCGCGGCAACTGTACCCTCATTGACAGTCAACACACTTTTACTCTCGATACCCTCACTACCTTCCCCACCGGTAGCCTTCACAAGCACCGTTCCTCCATTGATTGTCAACGCACCGTCCGCTTTGATTCCTTTTGCCGACGAGTCGAGCTTGCCATATACACACTGCGTACCGGTAGTTATCACTTTCACCGTGCCGTCATTGATGGTAATCGAACCGTCACAGTTGATACCTTTACCGGCTCCACCTGTACTCTGAATAGCGATTTCCCCTCCTGTAATCAGGATATTTCCGTCACATTTAATTCCTGCACACGAACTTAAATCATTATCTTCATAAAGAGCGGTTTGAGAAGTGAATGCAGTCAGCTTTCCTCCGGAGATGGTCAGGTTACCATCACAGGATATTCCTTTGGAGGCTGCTCCCACCACTTGTGCCTGAATAGCACCGCCACTGATTACCACATCCAGACAGGATTTCAACCCATGCGCTTTATTATCCGTTGTAGAGAGTTTTGCAAAGCCTCCGGTCATCGTAATTCCTCCCTCTTCACACTGAATAGCATCGCCGTCTGAAGATATATTCAGTATTCCGCCGCCGATAATCACTGATTCATTGGTATGGATTCCATCTTTTTTGGCCGAAGCTACCGTAATATTACACCCGCTACGGAAACGCACATAATCATCACTTGTGATGGCATGTTTATAATTTCCGGTAACTGTGAGTGAACCGCCCCCACTGAAAATGAGCTGCCCCTCACTGAACAGACAGGCTTTCATATCCTCTCCATCAGTAGTTGCCGTATAAGAAGACCCATCTGTCAACACATTCGTTGTTTCATCCGCGCATACCACAAACACACGTTTGGAAGACTGGATATTAATGGCAGCACCTACCGGATTGAGTATAGACACCCCTGCCAGTGACAATTTGAATTTCTTTTCGCTGTATACCTTGAACGAGCCGTTCGTAGTAGTCCCGTTCAACACATACTCTACTCCGCTGACCGTAGAATTGACCACAATATGCGCCCCATTGGAAGATACTTCCACTCCGGAAACTCCATTACCTACCGTGGCAGTCGTTCCATTATAGGTAATCGTCACCACGGAGGCAAATTGGGAGTTCTCTATAAAATCATCATCGGAAGTGACCGTTTCCGACATGCTTCCATACGTCGTCCTGTCACTTTCATCAAAAGCGATTGTAAATCCCAATAAGTCTTCCGATCCCTCGGGAATCGTCGGGTTGGGCTGACTGCTTCCTCCACCTCCCGAACCTTCGACCAATATTCCTTCCTGATCGTCGAAATCGAATGATTCCGTCGTACAATTCACCAACAACAGCAATAAAAGCGGTATCCAAAACAACACTATTCTTTTCATAATTTCCCGTTTTATATATTAAAACTTAAATGAATATCCTGCACCGATCACATGCCCGTTTGCCTCATCGTCGTCTGCCTTATTCTGATACAGATAATAAAAATCGAGAGCATGTTTCTTACTTAGTTTCCATTCCGTCCCCAATGTCCATCGCAACTTTTCAAAAGCACCGATCTCATTCAACGAATATGAAAGTTCACATGAAGTATAAGGCGTAAAAGCACATTTACGTATATTATATTCCACCTGAAGACGGGAACGAAGCACATTTTTTCCTTTTCCACTGATATATTCATCATTCTTCACACTCCCGTCATCACCATCGAATTTGGGAACCGACTGACTGGGACGATAAGTATATTGCCACCGTTCACGAAGGGAAAACGTGAAGCGGCGCCAGTCCACCTTTCCTGTTAATGACAAGTTTACACGATGTTTCGGCTGCCAATATTCGGGGATATAGTTTCCTTTTTTAGTGACTTCCATCGGATGGTAATAATGAATAAACGTATATCCTGCGGATGCTTTCAGCCAACGAAACATCTTATAGGAAACACCTGCCGAACCCGACCAGCGTTCCACCGTCTGCAATCCGTCTCTTGTACGGAATTCACCTTCCAGAGAAGCATCGAAACCGGAGAATATCTTTTTCTTCACTTCCGCACTGGTCCACACGCCGAAATCATCTCCCTGTGCATAACTCTTCCCTGCCATACACAACAATAACAGGCAACCAACCAGGTATCTGCCTGTATCCCAGAGTCTCTTCTTACTTTCTCTGCCTGACTTATCTTCCATTTCCTTATTCATTTTCTTTAGGTAAGCGGGTCAACGTATCAATCGTATTTATCTCATCTTTCAGCGGTTCATAGTAGATTTTCAGCATGGCTGTATCCCGTAAAAAATCGATATGTCCCACTTCCACACGAACAATGTCAAGTCCTGTCCGTTCGCGGAGATCGCGCAATAAGTCCAATTCTCTTTCGGGTTTTATCAGTTCTATCCTGTCATATTGAATCAATTTACAGGAGATATGTTTCAGCCAGCGATTGCTTTCGCAAAGCCATATACTGACAATGAAAAGCAAGTTGGTACATACCAGTTCGGCATAACTGATTTCTACGGCAAGAGCATTGATTACCGAAATGGCAATGATAACAAAAAGATAAGTCATCTCACGCACGGGCATTGACTCGGTCCGATAGCGAATGATACCGAAAATGGCAAATAAACCGAGCGCAAAACCTATTTTCAGTTTGACACTTCCCAATAAGAAAATCATCAGGAAAATGCTGATGCTTATCAGCGTAAAGGTGAAATAATAATCACGCCGTTTGCTCTTGGGGTAATAAAACAGATGAATAATGCAGGATACCACCAGTAAATTGAAGCAGAATCGCAACAACAATTCCAGGAAACCTGCGCTATCCATCAATGGTGTTTCTATTAATGTAATATCACTTAGTTCATCAAACATATTATTCAGGTTTTATATTAAATATTCATTAGTTGCTTCTTTGCTATCTTCTGTGCCATTCTCAACTTGGGTTTAAACCGATTATATTTTAAGTTGCCGGCTGTGAGTACGGTTCCCACACAATATTTACTAATTCCCGAAGGCCGCACATGCAGTTCGCGCAGTATTTCACCGATGGGTGAATAAGTTCTCCCGTCGCGCTTCAGTTCTATGATGGCAAGATTTTCCAATCTTGCTTCTGTTCCGGTTATGAGATGATGGAAATGCACACCGGTATCGATGGTCAGCCGTTCTGTCATTGCCTTATTCACCAATGTAATACGATGAAAATGATTTTCCAGTAGAAGTTTCAAGGTAGACAACTCATACCAGGCATAATTGCGAAGAAACTCTTCTCCTCCATCCTGACGCAAAGAGTTTACTCCTTGCACCCGGATCCGCTTTTTATCTGTCCTCCCTTTATTATTCTTATTTTTCACTTCCAGGAAAGTCAGACCGGAAGAGACATACGTCCTTACACGGATTTTCTCACGGATCACTCTTCCGTTTTGATGAGCCAGATACATGGCGTAATCGGGAGTGTCGAGATAGGTAGTGTGATAAACTATATTCCGTTCTCCCTGCACCTCCTGCACACGATAACAGTTACTTGCCCGTTGCAATACGTCCATCAAGGCAGAGAGTGAAACGATATACTTTGTGTCGGTACGGTTCATCAAACGGATGGTACTCATCTCTTCCAAAGAAATGGAGGAGAAAGCGGAAAGTGCGGTGGTCACATTACATGTCTCGTTCATATTCATAGGGGATTAGAGTAGCAAATGTTACAATACTGTAACAAATGTATGACAGAGAAGCAGAAAAAGGAAAAAAAATCAATGAACGGGGGATTCTTATCGGTGAATCGACTGTATTACAGCAATAAACAGTTCTGTTCTATTTTTAAGATTCTATTATTCAGCAATGGCCATGAATCGAATCAAATAGAAAATAAAATGCCTAATTTAGTGCAAGAATATGCACATCACACCCCTTATTATGCATAAATAAAGGATAAACAGACCGTTTTTCATTGTATGAAAACGTCCGTTCTTTTAATGAAAGGTATCCTTGGTCGGTGAGGAACGCCTCCTTGCTCACCGACCAAGCTACCGTTCATCGGTGAGCAAGGATTTGTAGATTGAAATAAGAGTCGTTTCCAAGCTATTTCACTTCTAACTTCGCTGATTGCTGATCTGGCAAATAGCTATACATCAGAAAAAGAGAGATTCATTTATTCCGATTCTGACGTAAGATTAGTGCAAAAAGAATGATTTATCAGCAAAGTGCTACCTTTTCACATTCTTCAAACAAACATTTAAGCTCCTTTTGAATTACTGCCCTCACACCGGTTCTAATTAAAGCAGGGAAAATGTATAAAACATCCTGTTTTTATGTATAGCCCAATTTTAAGCAAACAAAGATTTATTTCTCGCGATATTCCAGCGGAGTCATCTTCACCTGTTTACGGAAGTATTTATTGAAAAAGGAATGATTGTTAAAGCCCAAAGAGAATGCTATTTCTTTTACCGGCAACCGGGTGGTTTTCAGTTGTGCTTTCGCGTTCATGATAATAATCTCCGTGATGATTGCCAACGGACTGTATCCGCTTGCTCTCCGAATTGCACTAGAGAAATGCGCTGCAGTAACTCCACACTTTTCTGCATAAAATGCCACTTCATGCTCACTGGTATAATGAGCCATCAGCAGCTGTATAAACTGCCTGTACAACTCCTGCTCTCTTCTCAAAGGTTCGTCAAGCTTCCTGCCATAGCGTTTATACAGTTCTTTCGTTCCCTGTAAGAAAATAGCCAGTATGGAGCGTATTATGTCTTTATTTTCCAATGAATGTGGAAGTGTATAAGCACGAATCAGCAAAAGATATACATTTCGATACAAGCCGGCAATATCGTCTTGCAGAGAAATGACAGGGCTATTTAAGATCATAGGCATAGAGTCTAGCAGGATTTCCACATAGTTGCCGGAAAGCATAAAATCGGATGAAAAACCGGCAAAAGAAATGCGGGTATCAGACGAAACTTCGTGTATCTGAATAAACGAATTAGGAAGGACAATTACAAAATCATTCTTACGAATGACAACCTCCAACAAATTAATGGTAGCTTTCACCATCCCTTCGGTACAGAGTACAAAGACACCGGCTTTTATTTTGCATGGGAAATTACTGTAATAGTTTAAAATATCCCCAGTGATACTATCATCTGCTATAAAATCAATCGGAAGGTCAAATTTGGGAAAGGAGTCGTTTATTATCATCGTCTAGTTTTTTAGTTTATCAAAAATATCCATTCCATCCGAATTCCAAACAAAGAGTTCAAAAATGGTATCTTATATCTTACAAACAGAACATTGTTTTCTTCTTTATTAGGAGTGTTCTTTAGAAAATAACAAAGATAGAACATTGAATCCCAAAAATGGAGCTTGACGGCAGTCACCTATTCACCGTACTTTGCACTGTTTTAAATAATACATTAAAATAAAACCTAAAAGAGAATGAGAACTTTGAAAAAACTTCTTTATGTAGCTTGTACAGCTTCCCTCCTTACATCTTGCGAGGAAACCTATAATGACAAGCTATTCTGGCCGGGAGAGCTCAACCAGAAGTATGGCTCATACATCAAACCAGCCACTTTAGACCTGACCTACAGCGGAGAAAAACTTGTTGGAAAAACTGTCGATTTCAAAACAGACGACAGTGAAAAAGGAACCATCACACTGAACGACATTATTCCGGGAGAAAAAACAACTCCTATCCAAATCGATTTATGCGAACAGGGAGATTCCTATACATTCAGTGGAAAGAATATCACAATGAAAGGGGCAACGGTGACATACAGCGGAACCCTCACTCCGAAAACGATGAAACTGGATTTGAATGTAGCAATGCCACAAAGTAAATGGGGAAAAAGTTACGGTTTATCCGGCTTTACGAAAGGCAAGAAAATGATTGTCGGAACCAGTGGAGGACAATACGTATGGAAAGAATCATCGAGTGAAATATTGACCGGAGCATTCTATGTCCATCTGGACGATGTAGAATTAACCAAATCGGGCAGCACACTGTTCATGAGAATGAAACTGGTTCAGAATGCGCTTTGCTATTTCATCCCGCAACTTCTTCAATCAGTCACCTTGCAACCCGACGGTAACGTGATCGCCAATTACACTACCAGTCCGGTATATATTGGCAGTATCCCTATCAGTAACATAGATCCCGATAAAGATACGGGGACGATTGCCCTATTTGTCATCAAGTTCATGCTTGGTACATTAAAAGAGAGCGACATTACCAGTGTGCTGGCAGATCGCACATGGGCGGCTTCCCCCATCAATCTGATTACCTGGGCAGCAAACAACGGACAGATTAAGATGAACCTCAATCTGCCGGCCATCATCGGTCTGGCTACCCAGGACGGTGAGACTCCCATAGATCCGGGACTGATTTCAGGCATTACGGAAGCTCTTGCCAAGTCGAACCCTATTCAATTGAAAAAGTTGCTTGGAACTTTAAATGCCATACTCGACAATCAGTTCCTCGGCATCATTGCTAATATGGATGATGCTAGTTTCCGGCAAGTATTCTACTTGCTGACCGAGGGCATTGTCTTTAACATAATGGAAGAAGAGAACGGGCATACCAATCTTTATCTGGCCAAAGAATCGACCACGGCTTTCATTCAGTTATTACCCGGATTGCAGCCGATAGTGGAAGGATTGCTTCCGGAAAGCATGGCGAGCAATGCGACCTTCAAGAATCTACTCGGATACCTCATGGCAAATGACGAGAATGGATTGCCTTACCTATGGAATTCTGCCAATACGATTGATTTGGGACTAGGCCTTTTACCCCCGAAATAAACATCAACCATGAATATGAAAGAAATAAAGAATATGAAGAAATTATCTATACTATTTATAAGCAGTCTCATCGGAACGGCAGGTTTGATGACTTCATGTAGTGAAGACTATCCAGGACCGGACCCGGTGGACGTAACAGCGAATTACTCGAATAAATACTTGAGCAAATCCAACCTGACATTAACTTATGATGGGGATGAAATGACTGGCAAAGCAGTCGACTTCAGTACAGTGAAAGGAGAAACGGCTAATGTTACTTTTTATAATGTATTTCCCGGAGAAGAAACACTCAAACTGACTGATATACCTATTTCCGGAGATGCTAACGGTTACTCTTTTTCCGGCAACGGCACGGGAAATTTAACCGGCAGTACCTTTAATTATAGCGGACGTGTAGAAAACGGCCAGTTGACAGTGAACCTGACCAATATAAAGATGGTGAACAGCGCACAAATGGCCAACACTTATGCACTTAGCGACATCATATACGGCAGAGGAAAGGATATGATCCGCAATTCGGATACCGGCCTGTACGAATGGGGGGAATCCGATGGTAAAATGATTGCCGCACCTCTTTATGTAGACATGGATATTGAACTAAGCAGTGATGGCAGTTTCCTTTATGCGGTCATGACAGGGCTGGTGAAAGGAATGGGTGGTTATCTTCTGGCACAGCTTCTCGATAACGTCACCTTACAACCTAACGGATACATCACAGCCAATTATACAACGGATGAAATGATGCTGGGAGAGCAGAAGTTCAGTGAAATAAACATGGAAGATCCCGAATCTATGAATAAAGTCGCTACATTCGTTATGTATAAGTTATTCTTACCTTATCCGATGGGAGGTTTCCAGCAACAGGATATTATCAATGCCACGGAGGGGGTAAACCGGATTTATGCTCCATCTCCCAAAGGACTGGCCTACTGGTATATGAAGAACGATCATTTCTATCTGAAACTGGATCTTCCGGCAATTATCATTCAAGTCATGAAATCGCAGGGGAAAAGTATCGATCAGAATCTGATGGCTTTATTGACAGACGCTATCCTGAATTCAGATCCGGTTCAACTCAAGAATATATTAAGTACTATCAGCGGTCAACTGGATAATTCCATATTATCCATGCTGGCAGGTCTGGATAACGCCACTTTCCAAATGCTGTTCGGCTGGATAAAAGAGGGAATCCCCATGCAAATGGAGAAGAAAGACGGACACACTTATCTGTACGTAACCAAAGATGCATTGACTCCGTTCATTCCTTTCCTCCCCAGTCTGGAACCTTTGATGGCAGGTATTCCCAATTTTGGTCCGATGCTGTTCGACAGTTATATCATGCCGCTTTATAAGGGTTGGTCTACCATCACCAAACTGCATATAGGTATAGACCTTACAGTCAACAACTAATAAGAAGCACCTTTCTATAAACAAGAAAATACAAGAACAATGAAGAAAATATATATTCTAACTTTGCTACTATGCTTCATCAGCTTTGGGAACAGTTTTGCTCAAACGCTGAAAGGACATATATATGACGCTAAAACCAATGAGCCATTAGTGGGAGCAGCCGTTACGTACAAATTACAAGGTAATCAGGGAGTCGTGTCGGACATCAACGGGGCTTATGAAATCAAACTGCCCGAGGGCGGAGTCGATCTGGTCTTCAGTTATGTGGGCTACGAAGATGTGCTGATGCCTATTGTGATCGACAGACGTGAAGTAGTGACCAAAGACGTTTACATGAGAGAAAGCACCAAACTACTGGAAGAAGTAGTGGTCAGCGCCGGACGTTTTGAACAGAAACTCAGTAACGTTACCGTTTCTATGGATGTAGTGAAAGCCGGTGATATTGCCCGTCAGGCACCAACGGACATTTCTTCCACGCTCCGTACATTGCCCGGCGTAGACATCGTAGACAAACAACCGTCTATACGTGGCGGCAGCGGATGGACTTACGGAGTGGGTGCACGCAGCCAGATTCTGGTGGATGGAATGAGTACGCTAAATCCCAAAACAGGAGAAATCAACTGGAACACCGTGCCTTTGGAGAATATCGAGCAGATTGAAGTTATCAAAGGAGCTTCCTCCGTACTGTACGGTTCGTCGGCTCTGAACGGTATTATCAATATCCGTACCGCACGTCCGGGATTGACTCCGAAAACACGTTTCAGCGCATACGTAGGTATCTATGGTGATGCGGAAAATGACGAATACCAATGGAGTGACAAGAGTTTCTGGAAAGAGGATAAATATTCGGTCAAACCTATTTTACGCGGAAGTCTTCTTAGTGGTGTCCGAAACCCAATTTACGAAGGATTCGATCTCTCCCACTCCCGTCGTATAGGTAATTTTGATGTCAGCGGGAGCATGAATCTTTTCACCGATGAAGGATACCGTCAGCAGGGATACAACAAGCGTTTCCGTATGGGAGGTAACCTTACCTATCATCAACCGGACATGGGAATGAAACTGTTGAACTATGGTTTCAATATTGATTTCCTTTCCAATCAATATGGAGACTTCTTTATCTGGCGTTCGCCGACAGAAGTGTACAAGCCCTCTCCTTTTACCAATATGGGACGGGAGGACAACAACTTCCATATCGATCCGTTTATCAACTACGTAAATCCGGAGAATGGTACGTCACATAAGATTAAAGGCCGTTTCTATTATAGTGCCGACAATATCGTGCGCCCCAGCCAAGGAACTTCCATCACTGATATTCTGGGAAATATGGGAACTGATGCTCAGACTATTCAGAATATTGCAGGCGGTGATTACAGTTCGCTCTATCCGGCCTTGGTCGGTATCGGTTCGGGACTTATCAACGGAAATCTGGAAGATGCCATGAATGGAGTATTTACCTCATTGGGCAATATTTTCCCGAATGCAACAACTGCCGATTATTGCGATCTGATCTCCTGGGTGATGGACAACGGGGTACCCGGTGATTTGGGCGGACTTGCGAACGGACAGTTACCGAGTGATCTGATCCCCTGGGTATCCGGTATGCTCAACCCAACACGAAACACTCCGAAAACGCAGACTGACAAAAGTACGAACTACTATCTCGACTATCAATTCAACAAGAAATGGGACAGTGGTGCGCAAATCACTACGGGAGCCACTTATGAGCATGTACGTTATGATTCCGCCATCATGGACGAGGTCTATAAAAGCGATAACATAGCCGCTTTCTTCCAGTATGACCAGCGTTTCTGGGATCGCTTGAGTGTATCTGCCGGTGTACGTGCCGAATATTATCGGGTGAACAATCATCATCGTGAAGCGGAAACAAAGATCTTCGGAACCAAGGTTCCGTTCCGTCCGGTGTTCCGTGCAGGATTAAATTATCAGTTGGCCGATTACAGCTTTATCCGTGCCAGCTTCGGTCAAGGTTACCGTAATCCGTCCATCAATGAAAAATACCTGCGCAAGGATATCGGTGGAGTCGGTGTTTATCCGAATCTGGACATTAAGCCGGAAAAAGGATTTAATGCGGAATTGGGGATTAAGCAAGGATACAAAATCGGTAATTTCCAGGGATTTGTAGATGTTGCCGGATTCTATACACAGTATAAAGATATGGTTGAATTCCAGTTCGGCCTCTTCAATAATGCCGATTATACGATGATTAACAGTATCGGCGATGCTGTCCGAATGTTAACTGACGGTCAAGGTTTCGGTATTGGAGCACAGTTCCATAACGTATCGAAAGCCCAGATCTACGGAGTGGAAATCTCGACAAACGGTGTTTATAACTTTAATAAGAACACGAAGTTGTTCTATAATTTAGGATATGTATATACTGAACCACGCGATGCTGATTATCAGGAGCGCAATGCGGTAGAAGGACTTTATACCGATCCTCTTCAGATGAAAGAGAAATCGAACACAGGTAAGTATCTCAAATATCGTCCGAAGCATAGCTTCAAAGCCACGGTAGATTTCCAGTGGAAACGTATCAATCTGGGTGCCAACGTTGCCTGGAAGAGCAAAATCCTCGCTGTGGACTACCTGATGATGGATGAACGTCCGAAAACACAACTTGACCTGATGGATTATGTTCGTGGCGTTGCTTTCGGCTATTCCAAAGGAGAAAGTCTGGCGAGCTACTGGAAAAAGCACAATACGGACTATGCCACCGTTGACATGCGTCTTGGAGTAAAAGCCACGAAAGAGGTTGCTTTCCAGTTTATGGTAAACAACTTGCTGAATAAGGAATATAGCTATCGCCCGATGGCAGTTGCCGCTCCACGTACTTTTGTTGTAAAGATGGATATTACATTCTAAACTTTCCGCAAGAGTCGGAAATAGAGAAGAAAAAAACGAACGGTTTCTCACCTGTGAAAAACAGGTGGGAAACCGTTTGCTTTTTTAGAGCTCTCTTCATTCTCTTTTTACAGCCATTCTTAAAAGAAGAACAATCAATATTAAAAATAGAACACATTTATTTTCTCATTTTAAGCACTTTCGCCATACACAATTAAAAATAGAACATTAAAATAAAAAACAGACCTTGACAATAAAGAATTGTTAGTCGAACTTTGCAAAGTTTTATTAAATACGCAATAAAAACAAAAAGCAAAATGAGAAACCTACGAAAACTATTTTATGTAGCTTGCGCGGTATTTTTCTTTACATCATGCGAAGAGACTTACAATGACAAGCTATTTTGGCCGGGAGAAATTAGTCAGGAATATGGCTCGTATATTAAACCATATACGCTAGACCTAACCTACAGTGGAGAGAAACTCGTTGGAAAAACTGTCAGTTTCAAGACAGGAGATAGTGAAACGGGAACACTGACACTGAATGATGTGATTCCCGGAGAAAAGGAAACTCCTATCAGTCATATCCAACTGTATGAGAATGAAGAGAAAGGGTATTACACTTTCAGCGGAACAAATATCACGATGGGAGGAGCTACAGTGAAATACAGCGGTAGCATTACTCCGAAAACGATGAAGCTGGATTTGAATGTGGTAATGGCTGATCCCCAAAAGCTGGTTAACAAATACGACTTCGCTCTTTATGAAATGGTTCAGGATCTTACGAATGAATTTCATCCTGTACAGTACAAAGGTGCCTGTTATTTCGATATGAAACCTAAAGAAGGGATAGGAACTGACGAAGCTTCATTAATGTATCTCTTAGGTAACCTTGCCCCGGGTATTCTTCAGACGCTCATACCTCAATTAATAAAAGATATCAAACTGGAAAAGGATGGTACTATTACAGCATATTACTCTTCAGATCCAATAAATGAAGAGTTACTGTTCTTACCTTTGAATGGCGATGAAGCAGAAGTTGTTCAAAAACAAATTCAAACCGTTATAGAAAACCGTACTTATGAGAAATCTCCTAATGGACTAGCTTATTGGGGACAAGCCAATAACAAGTTAATATTAAAACTAAATATTCCCGCAATCATTACAGAAATCATTAAGAATAGCCAGCAACAGATAGATGGTGAGCTTATCAACGGGATTACTGAAGCCATTCTCAAAACGGCCCCCATTCGCCTCAAAAGTCTGCTTTCCACTCTTAATGCAATTGTGAATAATGATATATTAGGTTACTTGGTAATGGTGGACGATGCCTCTTTTACCGCTTTATTCAATTGCATCAAAAATGGTATTCCCATGAATATAACCCATACCAAAGATGGACATACCTATCTATACCTGGACTATCAGACATTAACTCCTGTCATCAACATACTATCCGGAATTAAAGTCGATTTAGGAGGACTTTCATTGGATTTGGCTATGATTGCTGAACAATGGAAACTCATGCAATTATTCAATTTAGGATTGGACTTAGTTCCATCGACCAAATAATTACCAATCACTATAAAAGAGAATGATAATGAAAAAGATTTCACTTATAATATCGCTTATATTCACGAGTGTAACAGGAATACTGACTTCTTGTAGTGAAGATTATCCAGGCCCCGATCCTGTAGACGTAACGGCCAATTATTCCAATAAATTTTCGAATCCGAATCCTACCTTGACTTTGGTATACAACGGCGAAAATATGACTGGGAAATCGGTGGATTTCAGCACAGTAAAGGGTGAGACAGCTAATCTTACTTTTTATGATATTCTTCCGGGAGAAAAGGCATTAAAGCTGACTCATATACCTCTCACAGGAGATGCAGAGGGATACTCTTTTCAAGGCAAAGGCATCGGTACTACCACCCAAAGCACCTTTAATTATGAGGGACGCGTAGTGAAAGGCAGACTTATATTAAATCTGGCTGACGTAACGATGGCAAATGCTAATTTATGGGCTAAGAACTATCGTTTCGCAGATGTAGAGCATGGAACAGGAAAGGTTATTGCAGATGAGGGAAATGGATATCAATGGGAGGAAAAAGATGACAAGATGACTTCATGTGCCATTTACTTCAGATTTCCGGAAACAGAAGAAGCCACAGAAACCAGCTACAACGGTCAAAACATGGGAAGTGTTCTGCAGGGATTATTAGGATACTTGTTGCCTTGCATCCTGAAAGATATAACATTGGAACCGGATGGAAATATCATTGCCAATTATTCGGGAGATGCTTTTAACGAGGAAAACAAGGATTTATTTATCGGTAATGTTCTGACTGCCTTTTTAAATATGGATATAGAGGATCAGGATATGATTACGGATGCCATTAAAGATTATCAATATACGACTTCTCCCAAAGGATTGGCATACTGGTTTCAAAGGGATGGCAAGATTGTTATAAAGCTCGATCTGCCGGCAATCATTTCACAGGTTGCTTCCGGCAGTGGAAAAGTGATCGACAAAAACATCATAAGCTCCATCTCGGATGCCATCTTCAGCATGGATGCCTTAAAACTTAAGAGTCTTCTGAAAACAGTAAACGGTCAATTGCAAAATGAGATTCTAGGTTTTATCGTTAGCATGAACGATCAATCTTTTGCAACGTTCTTTGATTGGTTATCAAACGGAATACCTATGCACATCAAGATACAAAATGGTCACTCATACATTTACCTTGATAAAGAAGGAATAGCTCCGATATTAAAGCTTCTTGGAGATTTTCATCCCATAGTATTAAAAATGCTGCCAAGTTTATTACCACCGGAAATGGCCGGACTTGCCGGATTTCTCGAACCGCTAATAGATATGCTATTTATCACTTGGCCGGAATGTGCATTGCTAGTTCAAAGTTTTGACTTGGGACTCGATCTCGTACCTCAAAATTAATATACTATTAAAGAATAAGAACAATGAAGAAATTATATACTCTGATAATCCTTTTATCCCTAACCGGTTTCGGAAGCAGCTTTGCCCAAACCTTGAAAGGACATATATACGACGCCAGAACCAATGAGCCATTGGTAGGCGCAGCCGTCACATACAAACTCCATGGCAATCAGGGAGCAGTGTCCAACATCAATGGAGAATATGAAATCAAACTGCCCGAGGGAGGAGTCGATCTTGTATTCAGTTATGTAGGCTATGAAGATGTATTGATGCCAATTGTTATCAATAAGCGTGAAGTCATCACGAAAGACGTTTATATGAAAGAAAGCACAAAGCTACTGGAAGAAGTGGTGGTTAGTGCCGGACGCTTTGAACAGAAGTTGAGTGACGTTACTGTTTCCATGGATGTGGTGAAAGCCGGAGATATTGCCCGTCAGGCACCGACAGATATTTCTTCCACACTCCGTACATTGCCCGGTGTAGACATTGTAGACAAACAGCCCTCTATGCGCGGTGGCAGCGGATGGACTTACGGTGTAGGTGCACGCAGCCAGATTCTGATAGACGGCATGAGTACCCTGAATCCAAAAACCGGTGAAATCAATTGGAACACCATACCTTTAGAAAATGTAGAACAGGTGGAAGTTATTAAAGGAGCTTCCTCCGTGTTGTACGGGTCATCAGCCTTGAACGGCATTATCAACATCCGTACTGCACGTCCGGGACTGACTCCGAAAACACGTTTCAGTGCTTATGTGGGAGTATATGGTGATGCGGAAAACGACGAATACCAATGGAGCGACAAGAGTTTCTGGAAAGATGATAAATATTCTGTTAAACCAATCTTGCGCGGAAGTCTTCTTAGCGGTATACGGAATCCTATTTACGAAGGATTCGACCTCTCCCACTCCCGTCGTATCGGCAATTTCGATGTCAGCGGAGGAATCAATCTTTTCACTGACGAAGGATACCGCCAACAGGGATACAACAAACGTTTCCGTATGGGAGGGAGCCTCACTTATCATCAGCCTGATATGGGAATGAAACTGTTGAATTATGGTTTCAATGTCGATTTCCTTTCCAATCAATATGGTGACTTCTTTATCTGGCGTTCACCAACGGAAGTGTACAAACCGTCTCCTTTCACCAACATGGGACGTGAAGAGAATAATTTCCATATCGATCCGTTCATCAACTATGTGAATCCGGAAAACGGTACGTCACATAAGATTAAAGGACGTTTCTATTACAGTGCCGATAATATCGTACGCCCTACCCAAGGAACTTCCATCACTGATATTCTGGGAAATATGGGAACTGATGCCAAAACGATACAGAATATAGCCGGTGGCGATTACAGTTCACTTTATCCTGCATTGGTAGGTATAGGTTCCGGACTTGTCAACGGCAACCTGGAAGATGCCATGAACGGAGTGTTCACCTCATTAGGCAATATTTTCCCGAATGCGACGACTGCCGATTATTGCGATCTGATCTCTTGGGTAATGGACAACGGAGTGCCGAGTGACTTAGGGGGACTTACGAACGGACAGTTACCGAGTGATCTGATTCCGTGGTTATCAAATGTTATCAATCCGTCACGAAACACTCCAAAAACACAGACTGATAAGAACTTCGATTACTACCTCGACTACCAGTTCAATAAGAAATGGGAAGGCGGTGCACAAATCACTACCGGAGTAACCCTGGAACATATCCGCTATGACTCCGCTGTAATGGATGAGGTATACAAAAGTGATAATATAGCTGCTTTCTTCCAATACGATCAGCGCTTCTGGGATCGTTTGAGTGTATCTGCCGGTGTACGTGCCGAATATTATCGGGTGAATAATCATCACCGTGAAGCCGAAACTAAAATCTTCGGAACCAAAGTTCCGTTCCGTCCGGTCTTCCGTGCAGGGTTAAATTATCAGTTGGCTGATTACAGTTTTATCCGTGCCAGCTTCGGACAGGGTTACCGTAATCCGTCTATCAATGAAAAATACCTGCGCAAGGATATTGGTGGAGTTGGCGTTTATCCTAATCTGGACATCAAACCGGAGAAAGGATTTAATGCGGAATTAGGAATTAAGCAAGGATATAAAGTTGGTAATTTCCAGGGTTTTGTGGATGTTGCAGGATTCTATACACAATATAAAGACATGGTTGAATTCCAGTTCGGGCTGTTCAACAATGCCAATTACACGATGATTAATAGCATAGGCGATGCATTCCAGATGCTGACAGATGGCAAAGGGTTCGGTATCGGAGCCCAGTTCCACAATGTATCGAAAGCCCAGATTTACGGAGTAGAAATCTCAACGAACGGCGTGTATAATTTCAATAAGAACACGAAATTGTTCTATAACTTGGGATATGTATACACGGAGCCACGCGATGCAGACTATCAGGAACGTAATGCAGTAGAGGGGCTTTATACCGATCCTCTTCAGATGAAAGAGAAATCGAACACAGGTAAGTACCTTAAATATCGCCCGAAGCACAGTTTTAAAGCTACGGTAGATTTCCAGTGGAAACGTATCAATGTCGGTGCCAATGTAGCATGGAAGAGCAAAATTCTGGCAGTTGACTATCTGATGTTGGACGAACGCGAGAAACAGCAGAAAGACCTGATGGATTATGTACGTGGCATCCTTTTCGGTTATTCAAAAGGAGAGACACTGGCTACTTACTGGAAAAAACATAATACGGACTATGCCACTGTTGACGTGCGCTTCGGAGTAAAAGCCACAAAAGAAGTAGCTTTCCAGTTTATGGTGAATAACCTGTTGAATAAAGAATACAGCAACCGCCCAATGGCAGTTGCCGCTCCACGTACTTTCGTACTGAAAATGGACGTCACTTTCTAACTAACTTTCAAGATTCACAATTACTTAAGAAACGGCTGCTCAATGCAGCCGTTTTCTTTTTTCTCCTCATCTGTCATCATTTATCTATATATTGCGTATCTTTACCCCCCGAAAACGAGAAGAAATAACCGATAAAATGAAAAAACAAATCCTACTTATTGCCATCCTGTTTTGTACGGCCTTTGCACAGGCACAAGAAGTTTTTGTAACTGCTGATTTTGTAAGCAGTTATATCTGGCGCGGTATGGATAGCGGCAATGCAAGTGTACAGCCTTCACTCGGCCTCAACTGGAAAGGACTGACCGTTTACGCATGGGGTTCTACCGAATTTTGCGAAAAGAACAATGAAATAGATTTATCACTAGAGTACGAATACAAAAACCTGACTCTTTACGCCAATAACTATTTTACCCAGACAGAAGAGGAACCTTTTAAATACTTCAATTACAGTTCGCACTCTACCGGGCACACTTTCGAGGTAGGAGCCGGCTATATGCTTAGCGAAAAGTTCCCATTGTCAGTAAGCTGGTACACGACCTTTGCCGGAAACGATTACCGGGAAAACGGGAAACGTGCCTGGTCCAGTTACTGCGAGTTGAGTTACCCGTTCAGCGTGAAGGATGTAAATATGAATATCGAAGCAGGTTTCACTCCTTGGGAAAGTATGTACTCCGACAAATTCAATGTAGTCAATATCGGATTATCTGCAACAAAAGATATTAAAATAACGTCCAATTTCTCTTTACCCATCTTCGGAAAGCTAATAGCCAACCCTTATGAAGAGCAACTTTATTTTGTAGTTGGAATTACATTGTAGATGATTCTTACATTCAATTATTAACTAATAAACACCCCCATGAAAAAACACTTTCTTATCTTCGCAACAGGTCTTTTTCTACTAAGTGCCTGTAATTCGGTAAAAGCACCGGAAGCTATCTTACCCATTCCCGAAGCCAAACAGGTGGAATGGCAAAAAATGGAAACGTATGCGTTTGTACACTTCGGACTTAACACATTCAACGACCGTGAATGGGGATATGGAGACTCCGATCCTAAAACATTCAACCCTACCCGTCTGGACTGTGAGCAATGGGTACAGACATTTGTCAAATCCGGCATGAAAGGAGTGATCCTGACAGCGAAACATCACGATGGATTCTGTCTGTGGCCTACGCAACTGACAGAGTACTGTATCCGCAACACTCCGTACAAAGACGGAAAAGGAGACATTGTCCGCGAACTGTCGGATGCCTGCAAAAAGTATGGCATTAAATTCGCAGTCTATCTCTCGCCCTGGGACAGGCATCAGGCCAATTATGGTTCTCCCGAATATGTAGAATACTTCTATAAACAACTCAACGAACTGCTGAGCAACTACGGTGACGTATTTGAAATCTGGTTTGATGGTGCCAACGGTGGAGACGGCTGGTATGGCGGAGCAAAAGACAGCCGTACAATCGACCGCAAGACTTATTATAACTATCCGCGAGCTTACAAGATGATTGATGAGTTACAGCCACAAGCTGTTATCTTCTCGGATGGAGGTCCGGGCTGTCGTTGGGTAGGCAACGAACACGGATTTGCCGGAGCTACTAACTGGTCTTTTCTTCGTGCAGGAGAAGTTTATCCGGGCTATCCCAAGTATCGTGAACTGCAATATGGTCATGCCGATGGTAACCTATGGGTAGCTGCCGAGTGTGATGTTTCCATCCGTCCGGGATGGTTTTATCATCCGGAAGAAGACGACCGTGTGAAAACAGTAGACGAACTGACTGATTTATATTACCGCAGCGTAGGACATAACGCAACGCTATTATTAAACTTCCCGGTAGACCGTGACGGATTGATTCACCCTACTGACTCTGCCAATGCCGTAAACTTCCACCAGAATGTACAAAAACAACTGGCACACAATCTGCTGGCGGGACTCTCTCCCAAAGCATCGGACGAACGTGGAAGAACATTCTCCGCCAAAGCTGTGACCGACGGTGATTATGATACTTATTGGGCTACCAATGATGATGTCACTTCAGCCACTATCGAATTCGATTTACCTCAGGCAGAGAAGATCAACCGTATGATGTTGCAGGAATATATTCCTCTCGGACAACGTGTCAAATCATTCGTTGTAGAATATAACCAGGCAGGCGAATGGCTCCCAGTAAAGCTCAATGAGGAGACTACCACTATCGGATATAAACGGCTCCTTCGTTTCGAAACAATCACTACGGATAAGATTCGTGTCCGCTTCACGGATTCACGGGCTTGTCTCTGTATTAATAACATTGAAGCATATTATGCAGGAGAGACTTCGGATACATACACAGCGAAAGCTGCAGAACTGAAAAGTTACCCGTTCACTCTTGTTGGAGTAGATGTAGAGGAAGCACAGAAAGGCATGGATAAAAACGACCAGACCACCTGTTTCATCAATGGAAATACACTATTGATTGACTTGGGAGAAGAACGAACGATTACCTCATTCCACTATCTCCCCGACCAAAGTGAATATAATAAAGGGTTGATCGCAGCCTACGAAATATCTGTAGGTACGGACAGTAATGCGGTCAACCAGGTAGTAGCCAAAGATGAATTTTCCAATATAAAGAGCAATCCGATTTTGCAATCGGTTTACTTTACTCCGGTCAAGGCTCGCTACATTCAGTTGAAAGCAACACGGATGATACATGACGGTGAACCGATGGGGTTAGCTGAAATTGGGATACAATAATAGATGATATGGTACAAAAAACAGGAATTATTGTGCAGAAGAAAAACTATACTCTCCGTACCTGGCAAACCGAAGATGTAGCATCATTAGCCCAATATCTCAATAACAAGAATATTTGGGATAACTGTCGTGACGGTCTCCCCTATCCTTATAGCCAGGAGGATGCTAACGTTTTTCTCTCTATGGTACAAGCGAAAGAAAACATTCAAGATTTCTGCATTGAGGTAAACGGAGAAGCAGTCGGAAGTATCGGTTTTGTACCCGCTACGGATGTAGAACGTTTTAGTACAGAAGTAGGCTACTGGATTGGAGAACCTTTCTGGAACCAGGGAATCGTTACTGACGCCCTGAAAGAAGCCATCAACTATTATTTCGAACACACTGATAAGGTACGTGTATTCGCAGTCGTATTTGAGCATAACTCCCCATCCATGCGGGTATTAGAGAAAGTGGGATTCACGAAAGTAGGAATTATGCAAAAGGCTATTTTCAAGAATGATAATTTCACGAATGCACATTATTACGAACTTATCAAATAATCCGGAATTCATCAACAGTCTGCCGGACAATCCGGCAGACTGCCCATAAACGCTTTGTCAACCCTGAATTAAATCTATAAAAACCCTCCTCTTTTGCTCAAAAATCTTAAACCTGTGCATTTTTTACTCGGATTTCTTGTCAGAACCAAGCGTTTGAGTAAATTTGCACGCTGATAGTTAACCGGATAGTTTGGATAGCAAGATATTACTACTTGACTACTGGCTGCTAACTTGTAGAAATACTAATACTAAAATTTATAGCATGAGTTTGAAAATTGTTGTATTGGCAAAACAAGTTCCTGACACACGTAATGTTGGGAAAGATGCCATGAAAGCCGACGGGACGATTAACCGCGCGGCACTTCCCGCTATCTTCAACCCCGAAGACCTGAATGCTCTCGAGCAAGCTCTTCGACTGAAAGATGCTCATCCAGGCTCTACCGTAACCATCCTGACCATGGGACCGGGACGGGCAGCCGACATTATTCGTGAAGGACTTTTCCGTGGCGCAGATAACGGTTACTTGCTGACCGACCGTGCTTTCGCTGGTGCAGATACACTGGCTACGTCTTACGCATTGGCTACTGCCATCCGCAAAATCGGTGATTGCGACATTATCATTGGTGGTCGTCAGGCTATCGACGGTGACACGGCACAAGTAGGTCCGCAGGTAGCAGAGAAGCTAGGATTGACGCAAATCACATACGCAGAAGAAATTCTGGAAGTGGGCGATGGTAAAATCAAGGTGAAACGTCATATCGACGGTGGTGTAGAAACTGTAGAGGGTCCGCTGCCTATCGTGATTACCGTAAACGGTTCTGCCGCTCCTTGCCGTCCGCGCAATGCGAAACTGGTTCAGAAATACAAACACGCCAAAACAGTTACCGAAAAACAACAAGGTAACCTTGATTATACCGATTTGTATGACAAGCGTGATTATTTGAATCTGGTAGAATGGAGTGTAGCCGACGTAAACGGTGACCTTGCACAATGCGGTCTGTCCGGTTCGCCGACAAAAGTGAAAGCCATCCAGAACATCGTGTTCCAGGCTAAAGAGAGCAAAACCATCAGCGGCAGCGACCGTGACGTGGAAGACCTGATTGTTGAACTATTAGCTAACCACACCATCGGATAATCATGAATAACTTATTTGTATATTGCGAAATAGAAGAAGGTAACGTTGCAGACGTTAGCCTCGAACTTCTGACCAAAGGTCGTTCGTTAGCCAACCAGTTGAACTGTCAGCTCGAAGCTGTAGTTGCCGGAAGCGGCCTCAAAGATATTGAAAAACAAATCCTTCCTTACGGAGTAGATAAACTTCACGTTTTCGACGGTGAAGGCCTTTACCCTTATACATCACTTCCTCACACAGCTATCCTGGTGAATCTCTTCAAAGAAGAGCAACCGCAAATCTGTTTGATGGGTGCTACCGTTATCGGTCGTGACCTCGGTCCGCGCGTTTCTTCTGCTCTGACCAGCGGATTGACTGCCGACTGTACTTCACTTGAAATCGGTGACCACGAAGACAAAAAAGAAGGTAAGACTTATAAGAACCTGTTATATCAAATCCGTCCGGCATTCGGTGGTAACATCGTTGCTACGATTGTGAACCCGGAACACCGCCCGCAGATGGCAACCGTTCGCGAAGGTGTGATGAAGAAAGAAATCCTCTCTCCGACTTATCAGGGAGAAGTAATCCGTCACGACGTGAAAAAGTATGTAGCCGACACGGACTATGTAGTGAAAGTCATCGAACGCCATGTAGAAAAGGCAAAGAACAACCTGAAAGGTTCTCCGATCATCATAGCCGGTGGTTACGGTGTAGGTTCGAAAGAAAACTTCAACCTATTGTTCGACCTCGCTAAAGAACTTCACGCAGAAGTAGGTGCCAGCCGTGCTGCTGTTGACGCTGGTTTCGCAGACCATGATCGTCAGATCGGTCAGACTGGTGTTACGGTTCGTCCAAAACTCTACATCGCTTGCGGTATCTCCGGACAGATTCAGCATATCGCCGGTATGCAGGAAAGTGGTATCATCATCTCCATTAACAACGATCCGGATGCTCCGATCAATACGATTGCCGATTACGTAATCAACGGAAGTATCGAAGAAGTTGTGCCGAAGATGATTAAGTATTATAAACAAAATAGCAAGTAAGGAAAGATGGCTAATTATTATACAGACATACCGGAACTCAAGTTTCACTTGAACAATCCGATGATGAAACGTATTTGCGAACTCAAAGAACGCAATTACAGAGATAAAGATGAATTCGACTACGCTCCGCTAGACTTCGAAGATGCTGTAGACTCTTACGACAAAGTATTGGAGATTACAGGAGAAATCACAGGAGAAATCATTGCTGCTAACGCAGAAGGTGTAGACGAAGAAGGTCCTCACTGTGCTAACGGTCGCGTAGAATATGCTTCCGGAACCAAACAGAACCTAGACGCTATGGTGAAAGCCGGCCTGAACGGTATGACCATGCCACGCAGATTCGGCGGTTTGAACTTCCCGATCACTCCGTACACCATGTGTGCAGAAATCGTGGCTGCTGCCGACGCCGGTTTCGGAAATATCTGGTCTTTGCAGGACTGTATTGAAACACTGTATGAATTCGGTAACGCTGACCAACACAGCCGTTTCATTCCTCGCGTATGCCAAGGTGAAACGATGTCTATGGACTTGACCGAACCGGATGCAGGTTCCGACTTACAGGCAGTTATGCTGAAAGCAACTTATAGCGAAAAAGACGGTTGCTGGTTGCTGAACGGTGTAAAACGTTTTATTACAAACGGTGATGCTAATCTTCACTTGGTATTGGCTCGTTCGGAAGAAGGTACAAGAGACGGTCGTGGTCTTTCTATGTTCATCTATGACAAGAATGAGGGTGGTGTGAACGTACGTCGTATCGAAAACAAACTCGGTATCCACGGTTCTCCTACTTGCGAACTGGTGTACAAGAATGCTAAAGCTGAACTTTGCGGTGACCGCAAACTCGGTTTGATTAAATACGTTATGGCTTTAATGAACGGTGCCCGTCTGGGTATTGCTGCGCAGTCCGTAGGATTGAGCCAAGCTGCTTACAATGAGGGATTGGCTTATGCTAAAGACCGTAAGCAATTCGGTAAAGCAATCATCGAATTCCCGGCAGTATACGATATGCTGGCTATCATGAAAGGTAAGTTGGATGCCGGACGTGCTTTGCTGTATCAAACAGCTCGCTACGTAGACATTTACAAAGCATTGGATGATATTTCCCGCGAACGTAAACTGACTCCGGAAGAACGTCAGGAACAGAAAAAATACGCCAAACTAGCAGACAGCTTTACTCCGCTGGCTAAGGGTATGAACTCTGAATATGCTAACCAGAATGCTTATGACTGTATCCAGATTCACGGTGGTTCAGGATTCATGATGGAATATGCTTGCCAACGCATCTATCGCGACGCACGTATCACCAGCATCTACGAAGGAACTACCCAGTTGCAGACTGTAGCCGCTATCCGTTACGTGACTAATGGTTCTTACATCGCTACTATCCGCGAGTTTGAGGCCATTCCTTGTTCACCGGAAATGGAACCGCTGATGTCTCGCCTGAAGAAGATGGCTGACAAATTTGAAGCAAGTACCAACGCTGTGAAAGAAGTACAGGATCAGGAATTGCTTGACTTCACCGCTCGCAAACTGGTGGAAATGGCTGCTGATATTATCATGTGTCACTTACTGATTCAAGATGCCAGCAAGTCTTCTGAACTGTTCTCCAAATCTGCACACGTATATTTGAACTATGCAGAAGCGGAAGTAGAAAAGCATACAAATTTCATCGAAAACTTCGACAAAGAAGATTTGGCGTTCTACAAAAAGTAACAAATAATCGACTAAATCTGATAAAAGCATCCTTTCTTACGAAATGGATGCTTTTTTTATTTGTCATATTCTATTATTTTCCATTATTATTCTATACATTTGTCAGTGAGATAAGTAATTTTTTAATTGATGAATGTAGATAGAGATAGAAATATGGCACTCAAACCTTCATATAATGACAAACTGTATTTGCCAGATTTATCAAACACGGAAATCCTTATATTGGCTCTCGAAGCCTCTCAAAAACTTGAGTGGAATATCGAGGAAGTAACTCCGGAAGGAATCCGGTTTGAAGTCCCGTTCAGTATACGCTCCCATGGAGAGGCAATAACCTTTACCATAGAAAAGGGAAGTGACGGGGAAGTATCCGTTCGCAGTCAGTCTTCTTCCGTACAATTTGTTGATTATGGAAAGAACAGAAAAAATATCCAGAAGTTACGGGAAACAATGGAAGAAATAAAAGCCTCACTCACTCCGGAAGAACTAGCCCAAAGGGCCAAAGATTTCGAAGAAGAGTTCAACCGCCCGCTCACAGAAGAAGAAAAAGCCTACATAGAGGAAGAAAAGAAGAGGAACTCTTTCCTGTCTTTCTTCATTCCCCGCAAAGGATTTATAGCAACTCCCATCCTGATAGACATCAATATTCTTGTATTCATTGTAATGATTGCTTCCGGAGTGGGTATTATGTCTCCTTCCACTCTGTCACTACTGAAATGGGGAGCCGACTTCGGACCGCTGACTCTGACCGGTGACTGGTGGCGCACAGTGACTTGCAACTTCATACATATCGGAGCTTTCCATCTCCTGATGAACATGTATGCTTTCATGTATGTAGGACTTCTGTTGGAAGAACTGATAGGAGGACGCCGTATGTTCGTTTCATACCTGCTAACCGGATTATGTTCGGCTGCATTCAGCCTGTATATGCACGGTGAGACAATCAGCGCCGGAGCTTCCGGATCTATCTTCGGACTTTACGGTATATTCCTTGCATTCCTCCTCTTTCATCGCATCGCCAAAGAACAACGAAAGGCATTGTTAACCAGCATCCTCATTTTTGTGGGGTATAATCTGGTTTACGGGATGAAAGCCGGCATTGATAATGCCGCCCATATTGGCGGGTTGTTAAGCGGGTTTGTTCTGGGAATTATATATGTGGTCGGCTACAAGTTCGAGAAACCCGATGCACAGCGGACTGTCTCCATCATCGGGGAGCTTGGTATATTCTGTATATTCCTGTTCAGCTTCATGATCCTGTGCAAAAACGTTCCTCCTCTTTACCCGGAGATACGCAATGAATGGGAAAGCGGCATTGTGGAAGCCTATCTGAATGGTGAACTGGAAGAGGAAAACGAGAACAGTAATCATTCCGCTGTGAATGCTACGGACAATCTTTCCAGCAGGAAAGTTCCGGCATATACGCCTGTCGGCAATGACGATACGTGGCTATCTTATTATGATGCAGCCACCAAATTCAGTTGCCAGTATCCTACCAACTGGATAAAAATAGCAGGAGCAAAAGGAATTATTGATGGTGCGGAACCTCCATTACTCATGCTGGTCAACGGAGGGAATCAATTAACGATTACCGCCCTCACCTACGACACGCAGAAGGAGTTTGAACACATGAAAGAGTTATCACTCACTCTCCCAAGAAATGCACAAGGGGAACCGTCAGAAGATTACCAACTAAGCAATGTCAACATCAACGGACTCCCCATGACAAAGATCACGAATCCCCTGCACATCGGGGCTCCTGATAAACCGGGAGAGGATGTAAAACAAATAGCGTTGCATTACTTTCAAGAGAGCAAGAAACGATCTTTTGCTATTGTCATGCTTGTCTATGACGAAGAAGCTGAAACCGATCTGAATGCCATTACATCAAGTATCCAGATCACCCAATAAAGAGAATATGAGAGTATATATCCAAATCAAACAGTTAGGAAAGCGAAAGTGCAGTATCGAAAAGATTCCTATCGATTTTCCTGTTCCGCCTGTCAATGTACAGGGGTTGATCGAAGCCATCGTCAGTTGGCAAGTCTGCGAATACAATGAACGCTTGCAACAGAGCGAAGTGCTGAAATACCTCACACAGGAAGAAGTGGAAAATAAAACAGCTTCCGGCAAAGTAGGGTTTGCAGTAAACTATAATGGCAAACCTGCCGCAGAAGTCGAAGCCATCACCAATGCTTTGCAATCCTATGAGGACGGAATTTTCCGTATCTTCATGGATGATACGGAAACCGGAGACCTATCCTCTCCCATCCAACTTAAAGAAGAATCTACCTTAACCTTCATCCGGCTCGCTATGCTGTCGGGAAGATTATGGTAATCATTATCCTATAAAACACATTTAAAACGAAAAGAATCATGAGACTGATTTACAATGACGCATTAAATAAACGGATTGCTCCGTACCTGGAAAGGTTAACGAAAAAGAGAACCAGTTTAGACAAAGAGACAATGGCACTGTTGGATGTATTTATGCAATACTTCAACATGGATACCCGGTATGGTGCATACAGCGATAAATTAGAGCCTTGCATCATCTATATTATCCAAGAAGAGAAGATTAAAAGCGTTGCCAATCTTTTCGATGGTAAATTGAACAAGCTACTCCACTATCTATTGGGAGACGAGTACGCCCACCTGTTCCACACCTATCTGAAGCTCAAAGCACGGTGCCCGTACACTCACGGATACTCGCGCCGGTCACAACGGTCGGCAAATCCTCTTCTGCATATCGGGCACGTTATAGATGCACTGACCCAGTTTCTGAAACTGCGCGCCACCGGATTTACGGTTCAAGCCATACTGAACGGAGGAAACACTCCGGAAGAAATAGAAGCATACAAGGATTCGATGAACTGCCAAAACTGGATGGCCGCCCAAATAGCAGAAGGCAACCAGACTGTCATTGAATACCTCAACAATGTGCTGACCAGTGAGAATAACGCCAACCGCCTCAACCAGGGACATCTCCAGGCTATCGCAGTAAGTGGATACCGCCCCTTGCTGGAACTGGAAGGGAAGTTACTTCTGGCAGCCAAGTTACAGGAGGGTCTCCGCCAAGCTATCGTGGAAACGATGGACGAAGGTTGTCCCGAAAGTTATCTCCATCTTTTCTCGGTCATCTGCGACAACGGCCTGCAACGATTTGCTTCCGTGAAACGCGGTATTGCAGTCAGTACGGGTATCGGAGAACAAGACAGCAGCGAACGTATCACCAATAAATATGTAGAACTGATCCATCGTTTTCTGAACGACCGGAAACAAGCACACAGTGCTCTTCAAAGCAAAGATACAGTCGAACTCTATCTGGCTTTATGGAGCATCGGATTCTATAATACGGAAGAGATTCAGACGCTCGTACCGGAAATTATCAAGAAAGGTGCTAAATACCAGGTACAGACATTACTTTATTTCTTACGCTGTACGCAATACTCCGGCATGAACCACCGCATCAGTAAAAATGCCTTTGAAAGATGGTATAAGGAACCATCGGTGGTGGCGGCTATCTTACCGTTGTATCTGTCCGGTCTCTATCTTAGCCGGTACGGAGGGCACAAAGACGCCCCGTCACTCCACGACTATTTTGATAGCAAAGAAGAGGCGGTCCGCCATTATGAATATCTGAAGCAAATCTATCAGTCCATCTCTGCCAAAGAGATTTATTCTCCTTATGTATTCCCTTGGGAAAGCACAGAACTCACCCGTTCGGAAATCGTTCTCAAAATGGCATATATCACCTGGATGACTAATAATTCTGCATTGAAAGACGATCTTTGCAGCTATCTGCCCTCTCTGGATACTTATATGCGGGCAGGCTATATCGGTGTTGTATTAGCTCCACCGACCAGTCCGCTACAGGAAGAATATGTACTGCAATCACTGGGAGACCGTTCGCAAGATGTGCGTGAAGAAGCATATAAAGCATTGTCCGAGATGACCTTATCGCCCGAACAAAACCAGAAAGTAGAAGAGTTACTGCGCTTCAAATACAGCGAAATGCGTATCCATGCTATCAATCTGCTGATGAAACAGCCCAAAGAACAGCTAGCCGACAGCATCCGCCGCTTGCTAACAGACAAGGTTGCCGAACGCCGCCTGGCAGGATTGGACATGATGAAGACCATACACAATGTAGAATTCCTGCAAGATATCTATCAGGAATTGATCCCGACAGTTAAAGAGATTCAGAAGCCGAACCCGAAAGAAAAAGTATTGATAGAATCTCTGATTGGCGATGGAACAGAAGAGAGCGTCACACAACATTATACCAAAGATAACGGTTTCGGTCTGTACGATCCGTCTCTTGAAGTCAGTCTGCCGGAAATTACCCAGGACAAAGGATTCAACGTTAAAAAAGCATTCGAATTCATCTGCTTTGGAAGGGCCAAACTCGTTTTCAAAAAACTAAGCAAATACATCGAAACCTACAAGAATGAAGAATTCAAAAATGGTTACGGAGAAGCACGTCTGGTAGGTAACAGTGTCCTGATAAACTGGAGCAACTACGGAGGATTGAGCGGACTCGGATTCCCGGAATTGTGGAAAGCCTTCTACGAAGAAGAAATAGGAAGCTACGACAAATTGCTGATGATGAGTTTCATGCTTGCATCGACAGGTACCGCTAAAGACGAAGACGACTCCGACGAGGAAGATGAAGAAGACATCAAGGCAGACCAGAAATCAAGTAATACTTTTGAGCCGCTTGTCAACCGGATGTATGCCGGCATCACTTACCGCGGATTGCAGAAAGACCTCCGCAAGATGCCGTACTATGAACAGATGAGTGACATCATCGAAGCACTGGCATACGAATACAAAGATGAAGCCGTCTATCAACGACTGGCCGTCAATATGCTGCTCCAACTATTGCCTTTGCTAAATACCAAAAACATCTTCCGCCAGTACACCAGTAAGCATGCATGGCTTCGGGACAAACTGGAATACGGAGAAAAACAGGTCGTTTATCCGATACATAACAACAAATTCGTGAACTTCTGGCTCGAAATGCCTCAAAAGCCCATGAATGATGATCTATTTATCCGTTACTTCACAGTGCGCTATCAGCTTTATAAGCTCACCAACTACATGGAGCACACCCCCGAACTAGAGGAAACAGACTCTTATCTTCATGCCACAGACTTCGCCCGTGCCTGGATGCTGGGAATCATCCCGACAGAGGAAGTATACCGTGAAATGATGGGACGCATCAGCTCTCCCAGCCAGATCAAAGCAATCACCATGGTATTGAACGACAACGTTCGTTTCAACAAGGAAAAAGAAAGATACGCCGATATCAAAAACATCGACTTCTCCCTCTTCCGTTCCCTCGCCCAAAAGGTGGTAGACCGGATTCTTGAAATTGAATTAAAACGTGGAGACTCCGAGACACAAGTCACCTCCCTTGCAGAAGAACTAAGCTACGTCTATGGAGCTGAAACATTTATCCGTATTCTGCAAGCATTCGGCAAAGATACTTTCATACGTGACAGTTACAACTGGGGCAGCACCAAACGGGGTGTATTGAGCAGTCTGCTCCATGCTTGTCATCCCCTGCCTACGGACACCAGCGAGAATCTGAAGAAACTGGCGAAACAAGCCGAAATCAGCGACGAGCGACTGGTAGAAGCCGCCATGTTCGCCCCACAATGGATTGAACTGACTGAAAAGGCAATAGGCTGGAAAGGACTGACAAGTGCAGCCTATTATTTCCACGCCCACACCAATGAAACGTGTGACGACAAGAAGAAAGCGATTATCGCCCGCTACACCCCCATCGACGTAGATGACCTGCGGGAAGGTGCTTTTGACATCGACTGGTTCAAAGATGCATTTAAGACAATTGGCAAGCAACGCTTCGAAGTGGTCTACAATGCCGCCAAATATATTTCATGCAGCAACAGCCATACCCGTGCCCGTAAGTTTGCCGATGCTACCAACGGTGCAGTGAAGGCGGCAGATATAAAGAAAGAAATAATAGCCAAGCGCAACAAAGACTTATTGATGAGCTACGGCCTCATCCCATTGGGACGGAAGCCGGATAAAGAACTGCTGGATCGTTATCAATACCTGCAAAAGTTCCTGAAAGAGAGCAAGGAATTCGGTGCTCAAAGACAGGAAAGCGAAAAGAAAGCGGTAAACATCGCTCTGCAAAACCTGGCACGCAACTCCGGTTACGGAGACGTTACCCGCCTGACCTGGAGCATGGAAACCGAACTGATTAAAGAACTTCTTCCCTACCTGTCCCCCAAAGAGATAGACGGCGTAGAAGTGTATGTACAAATCAACGAGGAAGGTAAATCGGAGATTAAGCAAATCAAAGACGGCAAAGAGCTCAACAGCATGCCTGCCAAGCTGAAAAAGCATCCGTATATAGAAGAACTGAAAGCAGTACACAAAAAGCTGAAAGACCAGTACACCCGTTCGCGCATCATGCTGGAACAGGCGATGGAAGACTGCACCCATTTTGAAGAAAACGAATTGCGCAAGCTGATGCAGAATCCTGTTATCTGGCCATTACTGAAACATCTCGTCTTCATCTGCAACGGACAGACGGGCTTCTACACCGATGGATTGCTGATTACAGTGAATGCCGTTTGCCTCCCGTTAAAACCGAAAGACGAGTTACGCATCGCGCACCCCACAGACCTGTATACAAGCGGAGACTGGCATGCTTATCAAAAATTCCTGTTCGATAAATCAATCCGCCAACCTTTCAAACAGGTATTCCGCGAACTTTACGTTCCGACTCCGGAAGAAATAGAAGCCACTCAATCCCGCCGCTATGCCGGCAATCAGATTCAACCGCAGAAAACGGTTGCCGTACTGAAAGGGCGCCGTTGGGTAGCCGATTATGAAGACGGCCTTCAAAAGATATATTACAAAGAGAATATCATCGCCACCATCTATGCCATGGCAGACTGGTTCTCTCCTGCCGATATCGAAGCTCCGACATTGGAATATGTCTGCTTCCATAGCCGCAAAGACTACAAGTTGATGAAAATCTCGGAGATTCCTCCTGTCATCTTCTCGGAAGTGATGAGGGACGTAGACTTGGCAGTAAGTGTAGCTCATGCCGGAAGCGTCGATCCGGAAACCAGCCACTCTACCATCGAGATACGCAGCGTGCTGGTGGAACTGACAATGCCGTTGTTCCATTTCAAGAACGTGACGATAAAAGGAAGTTTCGCTCACATTGAAGGCAAACTGGGTAAGTATAATATCCATCTGGGCAGCGGTGTGATCCATCAGGAAGGTGGTGCACAGATAGCCGTTCTTCCGGTACATTCGCAAAATCGCGGACGCCTGTTCCTGCCTTTCGTAGATGAAGATCCGAAGACTGCCGAGATACTGACTAAGATTATCTTCTTTGCAGAAGACGATAAGATAAAAGATCCGAGCATTCTGAACCAAATCAAATAGTAAAGAGATGGCAGAAAATTTAATCATCCACACAGGAAGCAAGGAAGAAAAGTATCGGGAGTTACTTCCGCAACTGCATGCTTTGGTAAGTACGGAAGCAGATCTCATTGCCAATCTTGCCAACATGGTAGCAGCCTTAAAGCAGACTTTCGGTTTCTTCTGGGTAGGCTTTTACCTTGTGAAAGAGGAAGAACTCGTACTGGGTCCGTTTCAAGGCCCCATTGCCTGCACTCGCATCCGCTTTGGCAGAGGAGTTTGCGGAACCGCTTGGAAAGAAGCCCGTACACTGATTGTTCCTGATGTAGAGCAGTTTCCCGGACACATAGCCTGTAGTTCGGACTCGAAATCGGAAATAGTAGTACCAATCCTCAAGCAGGGGAAAGTTGTCGGGGTGCTGGATATCGACAGTGATACATTGGATAGCTTCGACACTATCGACGCACGCTATCTGGAAGAGATTTGCACGTATATTGTATTATAAAATAACGGCATAAACATCCTGAAAAAACGGAGGCTCTGATTGAATGAATCAGAGCCTCCGTTTACTATAAATAGAGCCTCTGTTCGAATCAAACAGAGGCTCTATTTTTTTACCAGTCCATATCTTCTATTTCCCGTTCCCGGTACAGCAAAAGTTGTTTGCGAAGCGAACGCATTTCGTGCCTCATATCTTCCATCCTTTCCAGCAAATGATGAATGGCATCGATACCTTCCATGTTGATGGATAAGTCATAGTACATTCTGCTATAACGTTCCACGTTCGGGAGTTCCGACAAAAGCAGATAATGTTCACCGCCTTCGGTATGCACGTTAATCAAACCGCCCTCTTCCAACATTTCGATGAATGAAGGCTCAATATGACATTTGTGACAGTATTCACTGACAATTATTAATTCGGTCTGCATAGTACTCATTCATTTTAGTTCATACTCTGTAATTGACGGAACAACTCTTTCTGTTTGTCGGTCAAGTTCGTAGGAATCTTGACGGAATAGGTCACAATCAAGTCACCGAATTGTCCTTCCTTCTTATAAACCGGGAATCCTTTACCTTTCAGACGGACTTTCGTACCGTTCTGCGTTTCCGGTTTTATCTTCAGTTTCACTTTACCGTCCAGCGTGTCGATCACCTTCTCACCTCCCAATACAGCAGAGTAAAGGTCTACTTCCACATCTACGTACAGGTCGTCGCCCAGGCGTTTGAACACCGGGTCTTCGGCTATCACAAACGTAATGTACAAGTCACCCGCAGGTCCTCCGTTGACACCTTCGGCTCCGTAGCCTTTCAGTTTGATTACCTGTCCGTCGGCTACACCGGCAGGGATAGTGATACGTACCTGTTTACCATTTACAGTCAATATCTGCTTATGCGTTTGAGCAGCATCACGAAGGGAAAGATGAAGTTCGGCATTAAAGTCCTGTCCGCGGAATCCCGCAGAACCTTGTCCTCTTCCTCCCCGATGTCCGAACATTGATTCGAAGAAATCGGAAAATCCACTAGCGTTGCCACCGGAAAATCCTTCTCCATCGGAACTATACCAATAGGTTCCGTTACCGTCGGAGAAACCCTGACCCGCACCGCCGAATCCGCCGAAACCTCCTGCACCGCCAAAGCCTCCGGCTTGTTGCTGTGCACGTTTCTGCGCTTCGAATTCATCGGCATGCTTCCAATGTTCTCCGTACTCATCATACTTTTTACGTTTCTCGGGGTCACTCAGTACTTCATTGGCTTCGTTGATTTCCTGAAATTTATCCTTTGCACTAGGGTCATTAGGATTCAAATCAGGGTGATATTTCCGGGCCAACTTACGAAAAGCCTTTTTGATATCATCCTGAGAAGCACTTTTGTCTACTCCAAGAATCTTGTAATAATCTATATAGGCCATGTTTTATGAATTTAATCGTTCATACATCATACGGCAAATAACACGCCAATCCCATTTTTGGATGCAAAAATTAACAAGGATTAATACCTAATACTTAATACTTGATATTCCTCTTTTCCAGCATCTGGAAGTCTTGCTTCTTCATGCCCAAATCATCCAACGGACGGGGATCATTGTGATCGTTCAGATAAACCCTCGGTTTCAGGACGTAGTGCGAAGCCGTCACAGCCTGCGAATCATCCCGGTAAGGAGTTTCTATTCCGCCTAAAGACAGCATGGTCGGGAAGAAAGAGCTGCTGGAAGAAACATTCTTATCCTTATTTTCAATAGCGGTATTCCAACGTTCGGGATACGTTTCGCGGTAGTCATCGGACATCCAAATCAGGAATGGCACATGAAGCTGATAATAAGAAGGTACGGGAGAAGCGTGGAGGAACAGATGACGGGAATCGTCGAAAATGTCCTCTCCATGATCGGAAGTGTAGAGCATGGCGGCATCTACCTGCTGTTTTTCCAACATACGGATAAGTCGTGACAGAAAATCATCCGTGTAACGAATAGAGTTGTCATAGGCATTCACCAGGTTATCCCGGTATTTTCTCTCTGCTTCCATCGGATAATCGGGCGTAAAGAAAGTATCTTCCGACGGGTAACGTTCGCGATAGTTAAAGTGGGAACCGTAGGTGTGAAGTACGATGAATTGTTTCGTTGCACCTTTCGCCAGTTCCTCCTCCACCAATTTCAGAAGTTCGTCGTCAGAAGGATTATAGGTAGAACTGACCGAATCTTCTTTTATAAAATCATACGTATCGGCTTCCATTCCGAAGAAGTCGATAAATGAATGGTTGTAACGTTGGTTGGAGAAAAAAGCCGTCCGGAATCCTGCCTCTTTGAAAGCGGTGATGATTCCTTTTTGATGGTAGATAGAGTCGTAGTTGCAGGCAGTAGCATCCGACATCAGCATGGGGACACTTTTATGTGTCGTATTCGACTCTGTCAACACTTTTGGGAAAGCAATCAGACCCGTTTGCCGGGATAAGAGCGGGTTCGTTTCACGTTCGTAACCATACAATTGCCAGTTTAGGGCACGAGAGGTTTCTCCTATGACCATTACATATACTTCCCGTTTTCCCTCCGGATGAGTAGGCCGGGCATGGAAAGTAAAGTCTTTGGATGTACGGTGGTAATCCTGTGTCAGAGCTGTTCTTTGAAAGGCAAGACCTACGTTGTAGCATACGTTTAGCGGGTATAAATCAGATTTCAACTCATATCCCGAATCCTGCACATAGGCTCCGACAAGACTAAGGAGGGAGATTCCAAAGACCAGGAAGGCTCTCTTCCGTTCCCTGCGAATGAACTCTACCGTAAGTTTCCGTTTACGTATAATTGAAATCATCCCTAATATCAGGGCAGGTACATAGAGTATGATTACAGCAATAATGGCAGGTGTGAGATTATCGAGCAGTTCCAATGCCTCACTCGAATTGGTGGTGACCAGATTCAAAAACATATCGACAGCGATAATGGACTGGCCGAATAAATAAAGCAACACGATCTGAAAGGCTCCGAAGAACAGGAACAGGAATAAAATCCACAGCATCTTGCCGCAATTCCTCGACAAAGTCATCAACAGGTAATAGCAACCGAAAGGTAACAACACATTGGCGACTTTTGCCATAAATGGTAAAGGTTCTGTAAAACAGAGTACCATATTAGGTACTATCAAGATAAACAGGAACAGATAAAACAGATGTTCCTGATTTTCCAACCAATTCTTTATATTTTTAAAAAGCTTCATTGATGTTAAAAATAAATCCGGTCTGGTGTTTGCCAAACCCTAAATCCAAACGTACATTTACTCTCTTCTTAAATTCCCAACGATACCCGAAGCCATAATTAGGCAGAATGTGTTTCGGGGTGAACTCGGAAAGTCGTGGAAAAATCGTTCCCGCTCCTACCCATACAGCTACTCCATTCCGTTTCCAGACGTGTTGCCGGAGTTCTATTTGCGCGTCCATTGCTCCCTTGTCCCGATAGCGTCCTTCGTAATATCCGCGCATGGAGTAAGAACTTCCCAACGTTGCCATCAATCCCCAAGGGGTATCGCCATAGGTAAGCAATGTGTGGAATTGCCCTGCCAGCACTCCACCTTTCCATACCGGCTGATAATAACTGGTAGTCAGTTCTGTACTGCTAAACGCATATTTATTGCCGAGAAAAGCCGGACTGAACCGCTGGTCTATCCGCAAATAATAGCCATGATATGCATTTGTCAGGAAATCACGTGAATCGTAAAGGAGGGAAAGTCCCAGACTGGTATTAGTGGTTCGCGCGGCCATTCCTTCCCATAGTTCCGGTTTCTCAAAGTTCCGTCCGTCGATATAATCGAATACGGCCATCGGGCCGATGTAGAAGTTCTTTGCCAGCCGAAACATAAAATCGACTTTCACCTGTGCCTGAAAACGTTTATAATCGCTTTCGTTATCAGAGTTCGCTCCATTGTCATATCCCCGTCCCCAATACAGACTGGGAAAAGAATAGAAATAGAGATTGTAATTCAAGCGGTATTTATCTTTTGGAAACAGATGATTTCCGCGGACTCCCAACAGATAGAAGCCGACAGTCGACACATCTCCGTAAAGAGAGACATTGGAGGGAGGAAGAAGCGTATCAATCCGATCGGTTCGATATAGTCCGGCTGCCACCAGTCCGAGTCCGAACTTGGTGTCACTGGAATAATGTGGGCCGCCTATCACACTGAAATCAAACTTTTTATTCTTTTTTTCCTTATTGGCGTCATTGAAGTAATCAAGAAACTTTTTAAAGAAACTGCGCTTTGCCGGAATGGAATCTTCCATGGTTGCAGATATAGAATCCTCCGGCAGTTCAATTTTAGTAGAATGCAGCTGTGCGCCCAACGGGGTTTGTGTCAACAACAAAAGCGCGAATATGATTAGCCTGTTCTGTCTAGTATTCATAATCATAAGAAGTAGAAAACTTTGCGGACAAAGTTAGTTTCAAACTTCCTATTACAACAGAGTTTCAGAGGCTTTTGTTGTCCTGAATTTCCTTTTTAACGTTTCAAAATTCCGATTTTTCTTCTGTTTATATAGTACTCAAAGTATAGAACAATTATTCGGAAAGAAAATCTTTCCGAGGATATCGGGTTGTATGATGCTTAATAGTATAATTACGGGCATTACACCAATGCTCTGCAGCCTTCACCAGTCTTCTATCTGAACAATTCAACATATCGTCAACCAATTCGTCCGGCACATTAAGAATCAAGAAGAGTTTCATGTCCTTCACCTCAATGAATGAATTGCGATGTATTTGTTTGAGAATATATTCCATTTTATCAATAGGGAGTTCTAAGGTTATAGAAAGATTTATCAGTTGATGCAGTTCTTCCATACACACACTTTTCCCGTATTTTAAATCTAACAAATGAGACACAAAATCATTTTTGTGATATGACAAATAGAAATCATTACTATCAACGCGGTTCCATAAAAGTTGTTTCACCTGCCGGCTTACTTCTTTTCCTGTCAATAAAGGTAGTATTAGAACTTCGGTCAAAGTCTCAAGAGTGTACAGTTTGAGCAGGAAATTAATCAGTTTCTCCATAGAAGATGCCCTAAGCAAAAAGCAAATCTCCAACATACCATCAAGCGACAGCATATTCATTGCAACTTGCGTTAATACAGTCTGCCCCTCAAACCGACCTTTGGCAGCTATAAACTCTTTATAAAATTCATCATGCCCGGTGCCGAGCCTGGATATAGCCTTAACCTTTATATCCGCATAGTTGCAATCATTGATGATTCTTTGCAGATGTACATCGGAAGCTATTCTTTTCAGTGCCAGATTACGGACCCGGCTCCGGGCATTATTCTGTACTATCTTTAGCAGGAGGTCCGCATCTGTAATGGCAGCCACACGCCTGCGCCCACAATAAACCATATCAAATGCCGTGTTGTTACAATCTGATATGGAAAAGTCCGCTATCCATGCCTTTATTTTACGTCGTATATCAAACATAAGCTATAAATCATCTATACCCACGCAACATTTTTTCCGACTGATAATAACGAATCTTTCTCTCTTCACGCCAGACCGGTTGCTCTTTCGGATGCTCATCCGTCTGCCAAAACACATTACGTGATAACCAGTTTCCTTTTTCATCCATCGGAGAATCATACTCATAGCGATATTGCCAATAACCTTCTTTAGGCATAGCAGGAACTTCGTTAGTTGATAGGCTGTCAATAAACACATAATCCCCACTACTAACCTCCACTCTCTGAAAGTCCTCTCTTTCCATCACAAGCCGGCCTATTTTATCATAAGTAAATTGCTTTCGGGAAGTTTCCTCACCTTTGGCGTCATAACGATGTTCCGAATCCAGTTTCCCATTCTGATAAACCCGCACAATGCGCAACTGCGGCATAATATCTTTAAATAAGTTCGTTCTGACAAAACTGTCTTCCTTATGGACTTCGTTATAATATTCGACGAGTACCTTCCCATCACTTTGATAACTTGCCAACAAAAGATCATTTTTCATTATTTCCATTACAGTATCGGCAACTACAAAAGAAATAGTATCAGTCACATTATTGAAAGAGAACTCGTATATCTTTTTCAGCTTTGAACGAATCATACAATCGCCACAGCGCTTTTCCGGCTCATAAATCTGTTCGACAGTATACTTCTCTATCTCATTATTATGTATCTGATAAGCATAATACCTTCCCATTCCATCCGTGCCATATTGCATGGAAGTACACGATTTACCACTACTTATATAATGCCAGGCAGCTTCTTTCCCGCTTTTGGTAAAATGGACTCTATAAGAGTCCGTTGAAATCTGATCCATTTCTTCCCCTACTTTCAATTTGCCGGTCAGTGAATCTAAAGATAACTTGAATGAGCGAAAACGAAGCATCGAAGGATTTCCTTTCAGGTCATACACCTTCAAGGCATCATTTTGCGCCCAAACATGCGTATTTGCATTTACAATACAAACTACAAGGAAAAATATAATTTTACTGATATTCATAACATTCCGTTTTAAATTGAGTACTTCACATTCTCATACTGTAAACGTTTGTCCAGTATTTCGACTTTAACATTTGGGAAATCGTCTTTTGCGTGCCTGATAGCTGCATAAGGTACCCGGTCGAACAATACTCCTTCCTGTTAGGAGAAATATATCAATCTCTCATCAGCTATCGTCCAAAGTAGGATTCCGCCTTTCTGATACCATCTTCAAACCAACTTTTGATAGCGGATTCACTTCCCTTTCCATATCCTCTCCAGTTCACAAAATCTCCATTTCGATTATATATTAGTATCAAAGTCGGAATTGCACTAACTTCATATCTATCCGCTAATCCATCGCTCTCTTCGTGGTTATCAACATCAATATGACAAAGTCTATATTTACCATTAAAAGTACCAAATAAAGTATCCCAATCTCTATTTAACTCGTTACAAGGTTTCGCCCAAGCCGCATAAAAAGATAAAATTATAGCTTTATTCATATTGGGTAATATCTGTTCCTCAAAAGTCTTTGTAGAAATAAACGACGCTGGTTTATACAAGGGGTTGTTTTGAGTAGTTTTTTTAGAGGTAGAATTTTCAGGAGGCATCACAAATGGTAAATATTTCCCATCACGTAATCGAAAAAAAACAGAAACATAAGTTTGAAAACGTACATTTCTCAACCTTCCACTATCATTATCACGATACTGTGCAGGAGTCCACCTAGGCATAATAGAAACGAGTCTCAAGGCTTCACGAATCAATGCCGGATGTTTATCCTTTGAACTTTTCATTACTTCCGCACTAGAAATTCGTCCATCCTTTTCAACAATAATTTTTAGTATAATTTTTCCTTCGATATTGTTCGATATACATTCTTTCGGATATACCAAATTTTTATTAATGAAATCAACTTGAGCATTCATTCCTCCAGGAAACTCTGCCATCATTGGAAGAGCAGCATAAATCTGATTATCCGTATCCTCTTCTTTTGAGTTTGAATTTGAGTTTGAATAAGCTTTACCACTGAGATCTATTCCGTAGAACTCAAAAATTGCATCATTTATCATTTCATCAACAGTCTTATCCTCTTGTGCTCTTACAACAGTAAATCCACCCATCAACATAATTAATGTAATAATTGTACTTTTCATAATCTTAATTTATTATGTTCATTAATAATCTTTTATATACTTCAGACATTGACTGTCAACGTTCAATTCTTTCATTTTTTCTTTCCGTTCAACAGCCATCTGATATACGACTTCTACAGTTTGTTTTGAGATACCTTCTTTGAGAAATTCCGGATATGCACTTTCACGCATAATTAACTGTTTAATAAGAAAATTGACGCAAGTAGCGTATTGACGTTTTTGCATATCGGATAATCTCAATCCAGGCACTTTCATCCTTTTACTAATAACCTGACAAACGATTCCGAATGTATCAGTTTTGGCAATTGACAGCATAGAATCTCTAAACAGCATTTCTTTTCGGGCTGCATTTGCTATCTTTTGTACAACTGCATCATCCACCTTTGGAACTCTAACGTCTTTAGATTGAGCTGCCTTGACAGCTCTCCGTGTTACCTCTATAGCTGCTCCTTTCCAACCCTGCGCATACCCGCTACAAAGGCAAAACACAAAAATGCACGTAAACAAACATCTCATATACATAAGCCAATCACATTAAAGTTTACATACTTTTGTTTCATTATCCCACTACTTTTTCACTATGACCTCCACTATCACAGGAATATTTTTTGCTATTTTTGCCATCTCTTCTGATGAAAATTCTATTCGTTTTGAAATAACTTCATCTGCGGATGAAGAAGAATAGTCCGATACATAATATTGAAAGAAATCGAAACGAAGTACCTCGGAAATACGTTGTAGTTTTAACGTATCAAGCGTCTCACTTTTATAAATATTATTCACATTAGTTCGATGACAATTTATCAGATTGGCAAACTGACTGTTCGTAAGACCTAATTCCTTTACACGCTTTTGAATCTGTGCCCCAATATGCATATGTCCTTGCTTTGTTTCCATAATAAACCTCATCTTAACTATTAGCAAAGAAACTAACTTTTACAAACACTTCAAGCCATTTCGCGTGAATAGTCCAATCACATGCGTTAGAAATATTCACGCTGATAAAGACTGGTTTTTAATATCGTTATCTTCTATGGTGCAGAGATACAGGTGTCAGGAGTGTCTATGAACAACATCAGTAGCCAATAGGGAACTTTATAACTACCTTAACAGGGTAATGGTCTGATGGAATTCGGATTGTACAATCCCGAAATACACATAATTTCTTTTCATGGCATTAATGATTAATTGTGTATATCTATGATAATCTCATGATTAGTTGCATAATTATAGACCCAATGGCTAATATCAACATAGCTTTCCCGTGACTTCGGGTACTTCTGTTATATTTAGGAAATTTCTCTCCATTAACAGCGGTCTGGGAAGTAAATGCATAATTAATAGCAAAGGCTAAACCGACCAGGCCACCGAGAAATGAGAATATATATCCCAGAACGATGTACCGGCCTTGCATTCCCTCTTTGAGGAATTGTCTGTTGCGACTCTTTATTCCGTACAAGGAAGAGATATCGAATCCTCGTCTTTTAAGCTCATTTTCCGCCAGTTCTTTCCAGCTTTTTACGTAATCAGAGTCATTAGTATAAATCTCCACAAGTTCATCAATCTCTTTTTTTCGGATAATAAGAAAATCAATATTATTTTCTTCCACTTCTGAAGGTACATATCCCCTAAGTGCCAGTTCCTCTTCCGCCAACTGATTAAACAAGGAGTTATAGTCAGCCTTGTTACTATACGCCAATAATAAATTGCGATCTTCCATTTCCTTAATTTTTTCAAGGAAAATAGTTGTTTGATAATTGATAGTTGCTTCCATGTTATTTATGTTTTTAAAGTAATTTTCCATTTGGATTCATTGCAAAGATAACAATTTTTTTCAACATTTGCATCATAGTACTTCCCCCTACTTCCCTTAAACGCTACCATTATTTCCATATTTGACAGGCTACAACCAATATATGAAATTATTACTATCCTCTATACAGCAAGAACAAAAAATAAATATAACACTTTATATACCAACAAAATAGCAACAACAAAAAGAGTTTATCATTTTTCCCTTTACTTCTCTTTAATTCTCTTTACTTCTCTTATCTGAAGAAAATTACACATTTTAAATACATACAAATAATTATTTAAAATTATACACAAAGGGAATTAAAAGGCTAAAAGCTTATTTATATCATAAAATTTCAACAGGTAAAATTGGGTAAGATAAAACCGAAAAGGGGTAGGAGTTATATTCATTTCGGTACGAAAATGAATGAAACGGTGCAGAAATGAATGAAAGTTTTTCCTACTATAAAGTTGAAAAACATAAAAACATCTGCCACCTGCAACGAAAA
>ENA-OROE01000085-OROE01000085.1-human-gut-metagenome-genome-assembly--contig:-NODE-85-length-93031-cov-14.902663_pt1 | contig 93031 bp, 83 predicted proteins | sample MGYA00242126_ERZ509044 | MGnify/ENA primary metagenome ERZ509044 (study PRJEB26280, sample SAMEA2338716) | human gut metagenome | biome: human gut; feature: human-associated habitat; material: faeces... | reverse complement strand
TTGCTGTTTCTGTACAATAAGGATCTGATGGAGACTGCACCGGAGACCACGGATGAACTGTTGGAACTTATGAAGAATGAGACCACGGCAGATCAGTATGTATTTGTCGAGCAGCATTCCACTTCCTATAATGCAGCAGCCTGGATCCAGGGCTTTGGCGGTTATCTGATCAATGAGAACAGAGAGCCGGGATTGAATCTGCCCCAGACGGTAGAAGCTATGGAATATCATAAGCAGTTTGTGTCATATATGCCGGCAGATGGTGAGTATAATACCGTGACAACTCTGTTTACGGAAGGAAAAGCAGCAAGTACTATCGGAGGTCCCTGGCTGGTACCGGGTATCAAAGAAGCCGGTATTGACTGTACTTTCGTGCAGGATAACCAGTCTGCTTCCAAGAAGGGAGTTTTAAGGGGTCTACATTTCCAGATTAACTCTCCACAGGACAAGCTGGTTCGCGTTATCCGGGGAGAAGTATATGACGTAGCGGTAGACTTAAGAGAAGGTTCCGATACTTTTGGCAAATGGTTCGGTGTAAGACTTTCCGAGGACAATAAAAAGCAGTTCTTCATTCCCAAGGGATTTGCACATGGTTTTGTAGTACTCTCCGACTATGCCGAATTCTGCTATAAGGTAACGGATTTTTATCATCCGAATGATGAAGGTGGTCTGTTATGGAAAGATCCTGAGATTGGTGTCGACTGGCCTATGCCGGAGGGAATGACAGAGGACGATCTTATTTTATCCGATAAAGATAAAGTATGGGACGGCATCGCAGACTATAAGGAAAAAAGGGGGATTTAAAATGAAAGGAATTATTCTTGCCGGAGGTTCTGGCACAAGACTGTATCCGTTAACAATGGTAACTTCTAAACAGTTACTTCCTATTTATGACAAACCGATGATTTATTATCCCATTTCGGTTTTGATGCTTGCAGGTATTCGTGAGATTTTAATAATTTCTACTCCGTATGACCTTCCTGGTTTTCAACGATTATTAGGTGATGGTTCTGATTTCGGTGTCCGTTTTGAATATGCAGAACAACCTTCGCCTGATGGTCTTGCGCAAGCATTCATTATTGGAGAGGAATTTATTGGTGATGATTCGGTTTGCTTGGTACTAGGAGATAATATTTTTCATGGTCAGGGGCTGACTTATATGCTAAAAGAAGCTGTACGCATGGCTGAAGAAGAAAACAAAGCTACTGTATTTGGCTATTGGGTATCAGATCCCGAACGTTATGGAGTTGCGGAATTTGATAAAAACGGTAATGTATTAGGATTGGAAGAAAAGCCTGTTCACCCAAAATCAAACTATGCTGTAGTGGGCCTTTATTTCTATCCCAATAAAGTGGTTAAAATAGCAAAGAATAGCAAGCCATCTGCACGTGGAGAATTGGAAATAACTACAGTAAACCAATGTTTCTTGGATACTAAAGAATTAAAAGTCCAACTTTTAGGACGTGGTTTTGCATGGCTTGATACTGGTACGCACGATTCTTTATCAGAGGCTAGTAATTTTATTGAAGTGATAGAAAAACGTCAGGGGTTAAAAATAGCTTGTTTAGAAGGAATTGCTTTTCGGAAAGGCTGGATTACTCCTGAAAAAATGATGGCATTGGCACAGCCGATGTTAAAGAATCAATACGGGAAATACTTGATGAATGTAATAGATGAATTAAAAGAGAAATAGAAAGATGAAGCGGAATATATTGATTACTGGTGGTGCAGGATTTATTGGAAGCCATGTTGTTCGCTTATTTGTGAATAAATATCCTGAGTATCATATTATAAATTTAGATAAGTTGACTTATGCTGGAAATTTAGCTAATTTGAAAGATATTGAAGGTCAGCCGAATTATACTTTTGTAAAAGCTGATATTTGTGACTTTGAGAGAATAATACAGCTTTTTAAACAGTATAATATTGATAGTGTGATACATTTGGCAGCAGAAAGCCATGTTGATCGTAGTATTAAAGATCCATTTATTTTTGCACAAACGAATGTGATGGGTACCCTTTCATTATTACAGGCAGCTAAGTTGGCTTGGGAAACTTCAGAAACGGGATATGATCATAAACTTTTTTATCATATTTCAACAGATGAAGTATATGGTGCATTAGATTTTGACGGAACATTCTTCACTGAACAAACAAAATATCAGCCACATAGTCCTTATTCTGCTAGCAAGGCTGGTAGTGATCATTTCGTACGTGCTTTTCATGATACATATGGAATGCCTGTTATTGTTACCAATTGCAGTAACAATTACGGGCCTTATCAATTTCCCGAAAAGCTTATACCTCTTTTTATTAATAATATCCGTCATGGTAAAGCCTTACCGGTTTATGGTAAGGGTGAGAATGTACGTGATTGGTTGTATGTAGTAGATCATGCACGTGCTATTGATATCATTTTTCATAAAGGAAAAATAGCTGAGACTTATAATATTGGTGGTTTCAATGAATGGACAAATATTGATTTAATTAAGGTTATCATTAAAACTGTGGATCGGTTATTGGGTAATCCGGACGGTACTTCCGAAAAGTTGATTACATATGTAGCTGACAGAAAAGGACATGATTTACGCTATGCTATTGATTCTAATAAGTTGAAAAAAGAATTAGGATGGGAACCGTCTTTGCAATTTGAGGAAGGTATTGAAAAAACTGTTCGCTGGTATTTGGAAAATAACGAATGGATGGAAAATATAGCGAGTGGAGAGTATAATAAGTATTATGAAAGTATGTACAAAATATAAAAGTTATGAATGTATCAGATTGTAGGTTGATTGATCTTCCAAAATTTTTGGATAAAAGAGGTAATCTCTCTTTTGCCGAGGAATTTAAGCATATTCCATTTAAAATAGAACGGACATATTGGATATACGATGTCCCTGGTGGAGAGAAACGTGGAGGGCATGCATATAAAGAAAATCAGGAATTTATTATTGCACTTTCCGGTAGTTTTGATGTGCTCTTGGATGATGGTAAAGAGAGGAGAAAAATCCATTTGAATCGTTCATACTATGGATTGTACGTACCAAAGCAGATATGGAGACAGATGGATAATTTTTCTACTAATTCGTTAGCTTTAATATTATCTTCAACTCCATATGGAGAAAATGATTATATACGTGATTACGAAACTTTCAAAAATACTGCATTATGAGTAAAAATAGTACAGTCTATGACTGCACAATTATAGAGCTTGATAAGCATCACAGAGATGAAGGTAATATCACTGTGGTTGAAAATGTTAAAACTGTTCCATTTGAAGTAAAACGTACCTATTATCTATACGATATACCAGGTGGCGAGGCGCGTGGTGGACACGCTCATAAAGAATTGTTTCAGCTGGTGATAGCTGCTAGCGGTAGTTTTAATGTAACAGTTGATGATGGCAGTGTGAAACGTACCTTTTCATTAAATCGTCCTTATCAAGGTCTATATATTGTTCCGGGAATGTGGAGAGAACTGGATAACTTTTCATCTGGAGCAGTGTGCCTGGTACTTGCTTCAATGCCTTATGATGAAGCTGATTATATACGAATATATAAGGATTTCTTGGAGTATAAGAATACAAAATGAAAAAGCGGGTATTGATAATTGGTGGTAATGGACATGGTTCTGTTATTGCAGCTTGTATAAAAGATAATCAGAAAAACGGATACGATGAAGATATTGAAATCTGTGGTTTTGTGAACGATTTTGTAGATAATGTAGATGAGTATGCTGTTTTGGGAGGTACTGATAGAATTCAGCATTTTGTCGATGAAGGGTATTATTTTATATGGGGAATACATATGATAGGACGAAATGTCTTGACAGAAGAACTGTTTAAGAGACTAAATGTTCCATTGGATAGATTAGTAACAATAATACATTATACAGCATTTATTGGAGAGAACGTGGTTCTTCATCCAGGGGTAGTGGTCATGTGTCATGCATATATTGCTCCTCGAACAGAACTGGGCATAGGGACAATGGTAAAATCCAATACTTGTATCGGACACGATGTTAAATGTGGACCATTATGTCATTTTGCAATGGGTTCGATAACCGGTTCATTGGTGGTTATAGGTAAGTGTGCTGATGTTTCTATAGGTGCTACAGTTTTAGAAAAGAGAAAGATTGGCAATTTTGCTATGGCAGGAGCAAGAAGTTTGGTTACTCATGATATACCAGACTCTGAAATACATGTAGGGTTACCTGCAAAATTCTTGAGAAGAATTATGGAAGATTAATTCAATAATACTAGGAATGTCAGAAGCAATGGACACTGAAAACAGAAACTCGTATAAACAAAGCCTAAAAGCTACATCATTGTTTGGAGGGGTTCAAATCTTTAATATACTTATACAAATCATCAGGTCTAAATTTGCTGCAGTATTATTAGGCCCTGAAGGGATGGGGGTTATGGGATTGCTTAATTCTACCATTACAATGATTTCATCCTTTACAAATTGTGGTTTAGGGACCAGTGCCGTACGTAATATTGCAGAAGCTAACGGAGCCAATGATACTAAACGTATAGCTTTAATTATTTCTGTATTTAGGAGATTGGTTTGGATTACCGGATTGACAGGTGCATTGATTTGTTTGGTTTCAGCTTCATTGTTAAGTCAAGTGACATTTGGAAATACAGATTTTACTTTTGCTTTTATAATACTTTCATTCTCGGTTTTATTGATGCAATTAACTTCCGGGCAAAATGCTTTAATGCAGGGGATGCGGAAGTATCGTTATTTGGCGAAGGCCAATGTAGTTGGCAATGCAGTCGGTTTAATATTTATCATACCGTTATATTATTTTTGGAAGATAGATGCTATTGTCCCTGTTTTATTGTTTTCGAATGCTTTGATTTTTATCCTGTCTTATATATATGCCCGCAAAATAAAGATTGAGAAGGAAGAAATAACCATTACGGATATAAAAGTTGAAGGGCGAGATATGTTGAAGATGGGAGTGTTGATCAGTCTTCAGGGTATGTTGGCAATATTAGCTTCCTATTTCATTCGTATTTTCATAAGTCGTATGGGTTCTATTGATGATGTCGGGTTGTTCAATGCGGGGTTTACAATAGTCAACACATATGTTGGATTGGTATTTACGGCTATGGCAACAGATTATTATCCCCGATTGTCAGCGATAGCTTCGGATAATGACTCATTTGTTAGGGCGATTAATCAGCAGGCTGAGATTTCGTTACTGTTGCTTGCTCCAATAATTATTGCTTTTATCGCTTATATACGGGTAGCTGTAGTAGTACTTTATTCTACAAAGTTTATACCTACTGAAGGTATGATGTATTGGGCAATGGCAGCCATGTTTTTTAAAGCCATGGCGTGGAGTATGTCTTATGGTTTATTAGCGAAAGGTGATTCCAAAGTATACTTTTGGAATGAATTTATTACAGTTTGTTATGGATTAATTTTTAATATGATAGGGTATTACTATTGGGGATTAATAGGACTTGGCATATCATCATTCATTAAATATGGATTCTATTTTTTGCAGCTATGGATCATTTGTCGAATAAAATGTAATCTCAAATTTACCAGATCAATAATGAAATTATTTATACTATTTTCTTGTATCACTGCCATAGTCCTTACCTGCAAAATATTAATGTTTGGCTGGAGTGGATACGCAGTGGTGACAGTGTTTTTAGTTTTAACGACATATTATTCATATACGGGACTAGATCGTAGGATAGGGATTAGGCAGGTTATAATAAACAAATTACATCGTAAAAACTAATATGATGGATGATGAAGAAAATATTGCTCGAAATAAAACATTCAATAAATAAAAGAATCGGAAATGCTATAGAAAGTATATCATGTAGACTCTATTATCATTCAAAAAAGAACAGTTGGGGGCATTGTTTATATGCGATGAATAATATGGTTTTACGTTGTGTTTCGTTTGTACCGTTTGAAGTTGTTAGTCATCATGTCTATGCGAAATCGCATTTGACTTCATCTATAATACCACTTATTACTAATAGAGTAGGGTATACAAGTAAGTTAACCTATGAGTTGGAGCCTTTGAAGAAAGAACTGATATCAGTTCCGATGCAAGATATTTTTATTTATAAACATGAAGGTGTTAGAATACAAGGAAATTCCGATTTTATCTTAAATGTGAAAGAAAAGTGTGTAATTAACGACTTCTGTTATAATATGAACGATCGCTATGTGATGTTTGATGGGCTTTTATTGCGGTTAAAGAATAATGTTGCTGTTTTACGTAACGATGGCGGTATTGGGAAATGTCGTTATTTGAAGTCTGGAATTATGCTTTCAGGGAAATTTTCATGTAATTACTATCATGAATTGTATGAAATTCTCATTAAACTGCTTGTCTTCAACAGAATAAACATATCAAAAGATGCTCCGTTGATAATCGATGAAATCGTAATGAAAATAGATTCTTTTAAAAAGATTTTTGAGATTCTTAATGAAACCCAACGTGACATAATTACTATAGGAGAAAAAGAAATAGTAGAATTTGGTACTTTATATTCTCTTTCTGCTGTGAATTCTATTGCACCTCATTATAGAGATATTACTGATCCTGATCATTTATTTGGGTTTGTTTTTGATTGTCATTTAACATTGCAAATGCGTGATAAATTGCTCTTGTTTAAGTCTAATTTAGCAACTCCGAAACGCATTTTTCTGACACGGAAGAGTACAAAAAAGAGGCATTATAATGAATCTGAAGTTTGGGGAGTACTTAAAGAATATGGGTTTGAAGTTGTTGCTCCCGAAACATACACTTTTTGTGAGCAAATGGCCTTGTTTAATAATGCTGACTATATTGTGGGTGGTTCTGGAGCTGCATTTACAAATTTATTGTTTTGTCATAGCGGTTGTAAGGTTATTTGTTTTAGATCCATAAGAAACTATTCTCCAATATTTTCGACTATTGCTAATATTGTCGATGTTAAAATGCGGTATTTAGCTGGTATTTCTGATAGTACAGTAGATTTACATGCTGATTACATTGTCAGCACTGATAAACTGAAAAAAATGATTGATTATAATGAGGATTAAAAATAGTAATGACATAACTTATTTTATAGGAGGTATATTACTTTTGTTAACTCTAAGGCCATTTTTTACTTGGAGTCTAAGTGGGTCTTATGCGCAAATTGTATTTCTTTTCCCATTGGCGATTCTATTCTGGCGGAATTATAGAATGAATAGATTGAATGTGCTGTATCTGTTTTTCTTTGTTTTTACCCTTTTGTTAGCTTCTATTTCTCAAAATCGTAATCTGATAGGATTCTTTTTTATGATTATTTTGGCAGCAGTACCTTTTGGATCGAAAAGATTTATGGTTAACGTGTTTGATAGGTACAAAACGTTATATTCTATAATAATTGGAATATCCATTTTGGTATGGCTGTTACTTTTCTTTGGTATTCCTGTCCCTGGAAAAATAATAGCTCCTTTGAATGCTGTAAAAACATATAATTATATTGCATATCCATTTTTAGTTATTCCCAACTATTTAGGGGCAGGTCTTGATGTTTATTTTCAATCATTAAGATTTTGTGGCCCTTTTGATGAGCCGGGTGTTGTTGGTACTATCGCCGGACTTATGCTGTATATAGATAATTTTAATCTGAAGGATAAAAGGAATATATTTATTTTAATTTCTGGACTTCTTTCATTGTCTCTATTTTTCTATGTCCTTTCTGCCATTTTTTTAGTGTATTTTTTATTTTCTAGAAATGTCAAGGTCGTATATAAATTCTTCATCTCTTCTTTAATGGCATTGTTAATTGTTTTTTCTATGCAAAATACAATGACTAGGTTGTTGATTTGGGATAGATTGGAATATGATAAAACACAAGGGATGATCAGTGGGGATAATAGGGCTGATAGTAGTTTAAAAAGTTATTTTAATTCTATTCAGGGTACAAGTCAATATTGGTGGGGGGTAGATAATAAGAGACAGTTGGCAAACTTCTCGGATAGTGCTGGTTATCGAAATGCAATTCTGTCCAATGGAGCTGTTGTCTGTATTATGTACCTGCTTTTCTTTGTTCTTTATGCCTTAAATCGTATAAAGTCCATATGGTATATTCTTATATTTATAACCTTGCTACTTGCTACATTATATCAGCGTCCTGGGTTATTTTCTGTTAATTATATCTTTCTATTTTCTATGTATATAGTAATGCACGACAAACGTGAAAATATAAAATTAAATCCATGATGCATATTTGTTATCTCACAGGGCTTTATTCTCGAAAAGACCCATTGATCTTTGACCGTCAGGGGAAGGCATTGGCAATGGCTGGCTATAAAGTTACTATTGTTGTTTGTGACTTAGAACCGAATGAAACAATTGATGGTATTGAGTTTATTTCGTGTAACTATAAGCCATGCTCGCGTATAGAGAGGATGCTGAATACCAAGAAATTTCTTTATAGGAAAGCACTGATGATAAATGCAGATGTATACCAAATTTCTGATCCGGAGCTATTATCTCTTGGGGTTAAATTGAAACATAAGGGATATAAAGTTGTATTTAATCTTCGTGAGTTTTATCCTGGCATCATTCATGATAAAGCATATTTGCCTAAAATGGCTCGTAATGTAATTGCAGTGCTGATGGAGAAATATCTGAAGTCATCTCTAAAGAAATATAATGCTGTATTTACTGTAACTGATGATATTGACAATCGCCTTGAAAAGTGGGGAATAAAGAATCATTATGTTATTAAAAATTTCCCTGTTGTATCTTCCAGGTTTACTTTATCCAAGGAGGAATATTTATCCCGTAAAAATGTTCTTGGATATATTGGAACAGTCTATTGGATTAGTTGTCAAAAAGAAGTATTAAAAGCTTTAGCGGAATTGCCGGATATCAAATATTATGTTGCAGGTGTGATTGAAGAAGGATATGTTGATGTTCTTGAAACTTTTCCAAACTGGAAGAATGTGGATTTTGCAGGGCCGTTTAAGAAAGAAGAGATATCAACAGTTTTTTCAAAAATGACTATTAGTAATACTCTTCGGGATTTTAGTCGGACAGGCAGTCCGAATGGATCTTTTGGTGTGTTGAAAATATTTGAAAGTATGGAGGCGGGGTTACCGGTGTTGCTTTCGGATGTGAAATGCTATCGTGAAATTGTAGAAAAATATAATTGTGGAATTTGTGTTGATCCACATAATTCGCAGCAAATAAAGGAGGCTATTCAATATTTAGTTGAAAATAAGGAAATGGCTTATCAGATGGGGCAAAATGGTCGGCGAGCAGTTTTAGAAGAGTATAACTGGGAAAGTCAGGCTAAACTATACATTGAAGTATTAACAAATATATAAAGCGAGGAATATATGATACACCCACTGGCTGACTGTCAAAGTAAATTAATTGGTGACGGGACTACTATATGGCAATTTTGTGTCATCTTAAATGGTGCTGTTATTGGAAGTAACTGCAATTTATGTGCCCATGTTTTTGTAGAGAATGATGTTATTATAGGTAACAATGTTACTGTAAAATCAGGAGTACAATTGTGGGATGGTCTAAGAGTAAAAGATAATGTTTTTATCGGAGCAAATGTCTCTTTTATTAATGATTTGATTCCTCGTTCAAAAGTCTATCCAAGTGAATTTTTAATGACGACACTTGAGGAACATTGTTCGATCGGAGCCAATTCTACAATAATGGGAGGATTGATTATTGGTGAGTACGCTCTTGTCGGGGCAGGAAGTGTTGTTACAAAAAATGTTCCGGCACATGAGATTTGGTTTGGTAATCCTGCATGTAAAAAAGGGTATATCACTAAAGATGGTATTGCTCTGGACTTAAATATGTGTGATAAAAATGGAGTTAAACATAAAATATAAAACGGATATGATTAAATTTTTAGATTTACAGAAAGTTACTGCAAAATATGCAGAAGAGATTCATGAAGCAGTATTGAGAGTCGTTGATTCAGGGTGGTATTTACAAGGCAAAGAAAATGCAATGTTTGAAACACATTATTCTTCATATATTGGTACTAAATATACTATAGGATGTGCTAACGGCCTTGATGCATTGATTTGGATTTTCCGTGCTTATATTGAAATGGGGATAATGAAACCTGGAGATGAAGTTATCGTTCCTGCAAATACCTATATTGCTTCTATTTTAGCCATTACTGAGAACGGACTCATTCCTGTGTTGGTTGAACCCAATCTGGAAACATATCAAATTGATGATTCTAAGATTGAAAAAGCTATAACTTCTCGTACAAGAGCTATACTTATAGTACATCTCTATGGTCAGTGTGCGTATACTGAGAAAATAGGAGAATTATGTGAAAAATATAATCTTAAGCTTGTAGAAGATAATGCGCAGGCACATGGCTGCAAATTTAATGGGAGAATGACAGGCTCGATAGGCGATGCTGCAGGGCATAGCTTTTATCCGGGTAAAAACTTAGGTGCATTAGGGGATGCAGGAGCTGTGACAACGAATGATGATGAGTTGGCACATATAGTAAGGTCGGTTGCTAATTACGGATCTGCAAAGAAATATGTTTTCCAATATGTAGGGCGTAATAGTCGTCTTGACGAAATTCAGGCAGCTATTCTTGATGTTAAACTCCGTTATCTTGATAATGATATACAATTAAGAAAAGAAGTTGCAAAATATTATATAGAAAACATTGAGAATCCAGCGATTATTTTGCCAATTGTGAAAGATTGGAATGCACATGTATTTCATCTTTTTACAATTCGTTGTGCAGATCGTGATGGCTTGCAACAATATTTAGCAGAGAATGATATTCAAACTAATATCCATTATCCTATTCCTCCTCATAAACAAGAATGCTATAAAGAATGGAATGATCTTAGCTTTCCAATTACAGAATTGATTCATGCTGAAGAATTGAGTATTCCAATGAGTCCTGTTATATCTATGGAAGAGGTTGAAAGGGTTGTAAAAGTGTTGAATGCTTGGAAGTAATAATCTTATGATGAAGAAAAAGACTATTTGGTTCATAAATAAAGATGCAGCACCTATTGAATTTTATGGCACTCATTTGAGAACAATAAAGTTGGCACAATATTTTCAATCAGAAGGCTATAATGTGAAATTGTTTTGTTCTAGTTATGTTCACAATAGAAACTTATGTTTGTCTGACTCTAATAAGACATTTGAAGAGAAAACTTATGATAATATCCCTTTTGTTTTAGTAAATGCAGGTTGTGGATCTACTAATGGGATAAGAAGGATTATATCATATTTTAGGTTTGCGGTTAAATTATTCATCCATAGAAAACAATTTGAGAAACCGGATGTGATAATTCATACATCTCGTATTCCTTTTGATATTCCAATTTATCAACTTGCTAAAAAGGTAAAAGCAAAATATATTGTGGATGTTACAGATTTATGGCCTGATTCATTCGTAAGCTTAGGCTTATTGGGAAAAAATAATCCATGCGTGAAAATTGCTTATTGTTTAGAACGATATATTTATAGTAAAGCAGACAACGTTGTTTTTTCTATGCCTGGTGCAGTTAATTATGTGAGAGAAAACGGATGGGATAGTGATCAGGGGGGGACAATTGATTTAAATAAATTGCATTATATAAATAATGGTATTGATTTGTCTGAGTTTAATGTTAACATGCAAAGATACAAAATAGAAGATTTTGATTTGGCAAACGATAAAACTTTCAATATTATTTATTTGGGAAGCATTCGATTGGCAAATAATCTTAAACTGCTTATAGATTCAGCTAAAATATTGCAGAATAATAGTGTGCAGGTCTTGATTTATGGTGATGGTGAGGATAGGGCTTTTTTAGAGCATTATTGTGAAGAACAACAGATTACAAACGTAAAATTTAAAGCAAAATGGACATCACCTGAGTATGTGCCATATATACTTTCAAAAGCAGATGTGAATGCTCTGAATTATTCTACTAATTTCGGGAAGTATGGTGGCAGTATGAATAAGATGTTTTTGGGACTGGCAAGTGGTAAACCATTATGTTGTAATGTGGGAATGCCATACAGTATCATATTAGAGGAGGGTGTCGGCATAGACTGTAAGTTAACTGATCCGCAGGATTATGCCGCTGCTATACTTTCGCTTAAAAACTTGCCTTCTGATGAGTATCAGACAATATGTAATAAAGCGAAAAAAGCAGCCGAAAAATATGATTATGCGAAACTATGCGTGAAATTTAAAGATGTCTGTAATTTGTAAATTGTTAGTAAAAAGATAATTAGTAAAAAACATGAAAATAACTTTAATTGGTGCGTCAGGTTTTGTCGGGACTCGTTTGATTACACTTTTGAAAAAAGCACAAAGATATGAGATGTTGAATATTGATTTGCAACAAAGTCGTTTCTTTCCAGAAGTTACAGCAATTGGTGATGTACGTGATCAGGATTATTTAGATAAGAAATTGGAAGGGGCTGAATGTGTTGTTTTATTAGCAGCACAGCATCGGGATGATGTTGTTCCGGTATCTCTTTATTATGATACAAATGTAGGTGGTATAGAAAAGACATTAAAAGCAATGGAGAAAAATAATATAAAACGAATCATTTTTTTTTCATCTGTTGCAGTATATGGTCTAAATAAAAAGAATCCAAATGAAGAATATCCGGCAGATCCGTTTAATCACTATGGGAAAAGTAAATGGCAGGCAGAGCAAATTTTGCATGAATGGTATAAGTTACATCCGGATTGGAATATTGATATTATTCGTCCAACAGTCATTTTTGGAGAACGTAACAGAGGCAATGTGTACAATTTATTAAAGCAAATTGCGAGTGGAAAGTTTCTAATGATTGGTTCTGGAAACAATAAAAAGTCAATGGCTTATGTCGGTAATGTTGTTGCTTTTGTAAAATACATGATTGATGAGGTTCGGACAGGTTATAATGTGTTTAATTATGTTGACAAGCCGGATTTTACAATGAATGAACTAGTGGCTCATGTGAGCAAAGTTATGAATAAACATATTCCGGCTACTCATTTCCCTTATTGGTTGGGCATGATAGGAGGATATTGTTTTGATATATTTGCTTGCATTACTCGTAAGAAATTGGCAGTAAGTTCTGTGCGTGTGAAGAAGTTTTGTGCAACAACTGAATTTGATGCTGCTAAAATACATTCTTCTGTTTTTAAAGCTCCTTATTCTTTAGGAGAGGGGCTGGCAAGAACTTTAGAGTTTGAATTTATATACCCCCCTACAGATGATATTACTTTTAAAAGTGAATAAGATGATAAGAATATGGAAAAAGTAAATAAACTAATATGTGTGATATTGTTGTCTTTTTTATTAGCAGCATGTCAATCTTATAAAAAGGTACCTTATTTGCAAGACGTGGAAGCAGTCAATCAAGCTACTCAGCAGGAAACTCTTTATGATGCAAAGATCATGCCGAAAGATTTATTGACAATTGTGGTTTCGTGTACCAGTCCGGAACTAGCTGCACCCTTTAACTTGACAATTGCCAGCCCGTCTAATTTATCAATACAGTACACTACTACTCAGCCTGTGTTACAACAATATTTGGTTGACAATGAAGGGAAAATATCTTTTCCAGTATTAGGAGCACTGACAGTTGGAGGGCTTACAAAGAAACAGGCAGAGCAGTTAATCGTTGATAAATTGAAGCCTTATATGAAAGAAAATCCTATTGTTACAGTACGTATGGTAAATTATAAGATATCAGTCATTGGAGAGGTTGCTCGACCGGGTACATTTACTATTTCTAATGAGAAGGTGAATCTATTGGAGGCATTGGCCATGGCTGGTGATATGACGGTATACGGTCTTCGTGATAATGTGAAGCTGATTCGTGAGGACGCAAATGGCAAACAGCAAATTGTCACTTTGGATTTAAATAATGCCGAAACGATTCTTTCACCTTACTATTGGTTACAACAGAATGATATTGTTTATATAACTCCCAATAAAGCAAAGGCTCGAAATTCTGATGTGGGCAATAGTACCAGCCTCTGGTTCTCCGCTACCTCTATCTTGGTATCCGTTGTCAGCCTATTAGTAAACATCTTAAAATAACGATTTGCAATGAAAGAAACAGAATTCAACGGAACACAAGAGCCTAAGGAAGAAAGTATAGATGTCAAGGAACTGCTGTTTAAGTATTTGCTCCATTGGCCTTGGTTTGTGGGGGCGGTTGTGGTATGTTTGATTACAGCATGGGTCTATTTGTATATAGCTACTCCTGTGTATAACATATCTGCTACGGTTTTAATAAAGGACGATAAAAAGGGAGGTAGTGCCGGAATGCTTTCTGGGCTAGAGAGTTTGGGATTGGATGGTTTGATGTCTTCTTCACAGAATATTGATAACGAGATTGAAGTGCTCCGTTCCAAGACTATCGTCAAAGAAGTGGTTGAAGATTTGGGCCTCTATATTTCTTATACGGATGAGGATGAATTTCTTTCCAGGAATATGTATAAAACTTCACCTGTACAAGTGAGCATGACTCCGCAGGAGGCCGATTTATTGGAGAAACCGATAATTGTGGAGATGATATTGCAACCACAAGGAAGTCTGGATGTGAATGTGAAGCTTGGCGATGATGAATATCAGAAACATTTCGAAAAGTTACCGGCTGTTTTTCCTACCGATAAAGGAACATTGGCTTTTTTCCTGACACCGGATTCTGTATTATCTAAAAAAATATTGGAAAAAAATACAGATTCAGAAAAGACTACACGTAATATTACAGCAACAATTAATAAGCCTTTGGCTGTAGCGAAAGGGTATTGCAAAAATATGACTATTGAGCCTACTTCCAAGACCACTTCTGTGGCTGTCATATCATTGAAAAACTCAAATGTACAACGCGGCAAGGATTTTATCAATAAGTTATTGGAGATGTATAATATCAATACGAATAATGATAAGAATGAAGTGGCACAGAAAACAGCAGAATTTATCAATGAACGTATTAGTATTATTTCTAAAGAACTGGGTAGTACGGAAAAGGATCTGGAAAGTTTCAAACGTGGGGCGGGTATTACGGATTTGACCAGTGATGCACAAATAGCTTTGACGGGTAGTGCTGAATATGAAAAGAAGCGTGTGGAGAATCAAACCCAGATTAATTTGCTGCAGGATTTGCAAAAATATATGCAAAATGAAGGTTATGAGGTTTTACCTAGTAATATCGGATTGCAGGATGTGAATCTTGCGGCTGCCATCAACCGTTATAATGATGTGCTTGTTGAGAGAAAACGTTTGCTGCGTACATCAACGGAGAATAATCCTACCATTATAAACTTGGATACAAGTATTCATGCCATGAAAGAGAATGTACAAGTATCTTTAGACAGGGTTTTGCGTGGATTGTTGATTACAAAGGCAGATTTGGATCGTGAAGCGAATCGTTATTCCCGTCGTATTAGTGAGGCACCTGGTCAGGAGCGTGAGTTTGTGAGTATTGCTCGCCAACAGGAGATAAAGGCCGGACTTTATTTGATGCTTCTTCAGAAGCGTGAAGAGAATGCGATAACTCTGGCTGCTACAGCCAATAATGCGAAGATTATAGATGACGCTATAGCGGATGATACTCCTGTATCTCCTAGAGGCAAGATAATTTATCTGGTTGCTTTAGTGTTAGGAATCGGAATTCCGGTGGGGATTATTTACCTGCTCGAATTAACCAAATTCAAGATTGAAGGTCGTTCTGATGTAGAAAAGCTTACTTGTGTGCCTATTGTTGGTGATATTCCATTGACTGATGAAAAGCAGGGTACTATTGCTGTATTTGAGAATCACAATAACTTGATGAGTGAAACTTTCCGCAATATCCGAACGAATCTTCAGTTTATGCTTGAAAATGACAAGAAGGTGATTCTGGTTACTTCTACGGTTAGTGGTGAGGGTAAATCTTTCATTTCTGCTAATCTTGCTATTAGTCTTTCTTTATTAGGGAAGAAAGTAGTAATCGTTGGTCTTGATATTCGTAAACCGGGCTTGAATAAAGTATTTAATATTCCGAGAAAAGAAGTTGGTATAACTCAATATTTGGCTAATCCGGAAAAGAACTTGATGGATTTAGTACAGCTTTCTGATGTAAGTAAGAATCTTTATATTCTTCCCGGTGGAACAGTTCCTCCTAATCCTACCGAATTATTGGCTCGTGATGGACTGGATAAAGCGATTGAAACTCTTAAGAAGAATTTTGATTATGTGATTCTGGATACAGCTCCTGTTGGTATGGTAACTGATACCTTGTTGATAGGACGTGTGGCTGACCTGTCTGTTTATGTCTGCCGTGCAGACTATACTCATAAAAACGAGTATACTTTGATCAACGAACTTGCTAAAAAAGATAAATTGCCTAGCCTGTGTACTGTAATCAATGGTTTGGATCTGAAAAGAAGAAAATACGGTTATTATTACGGTTATGGTAAATATGGCAAGTTCTATGGTTATGGTAAGCGCTATGGTTACGGTTATGGATATGGAGAACATTTTCATGACAAGGAGTCATAAATTCAACCAAAATATAGCGGTTAATAAACTTTGACATAGAATTCGCCAATATATATTTTATTGGTGATCGAGATTTTTTTAAGTTAATAATGTCATAGAGTACTTTTAATACTTTACACAAAAGTGAGATGGAACATGTAGGTCCCTAACTTCATGCTACACATATGAAGCACCCTACATTTTGTGGTCAGGAAATGTACGGCGGTGTATTCCTGATCAATGCCCTCATGTCGGTGTAAATCCGATGTGATTTCTATTATATCAACTGTCTGTGAAGATCGTTGATATTTGAAATGATATTATCACTAGATAATATACAACTCAAAACGGGAGACAGCACTTTTGTTGTCTTCCGTTTTTATATTGAATACTTCTTCATTATAAATATTGGTACTTTATCGGGAGCTTACAAATACTCTTATTTTTATTTGCTGTTTTGGACATTTTGAAGTACCTTGCACACCTATTTTAAAGAATATTTTTTTAACAGGAGAATAACAGGTATGGATAATCATGTTGTAATAATGGCTGGTGGCATAGGGAGCCGCTTTTGGCCGATGAGCACTCCGGAATGTCCTAAACAATTTATTGATGTAATGGGATGTGGCCGGTCGCTGATTCAGTTGACGACAGATCGTTTCGACGGTGTTTGCCCTAGGGAAAATATGTGGGTCGTAACTTCTGAAAAATACATTGATATTGTTCGGGAGCAGTTGCCGGAAATTCCGGAAAGTAATATTTTGGCGGAGCCTTGTGCGCGCAATACTGCGCCCTGCATTGCTTTTGCTTGCTGGAAGATCAAGAAAAAACATTCGAATGCTAACATTGTAGTAACTCCTTCGGATGCATTAGTCATTGATACGGGAGAATTCCGTAGAGTGATGGAGAAAGCCCTTCGTTTCACAGATGATGGCAGCGCCATTGTAACGATAGGTATCCGGCCAACTCGTCCAGAAACCGGATACGGATATATTGCTGCTGCCGATCAGCTCCAGACAGATAAAGAAATTTACACCGTAGATGCATTTAAGGAAAAACCGGATAAAGAGACTGCCGAAAAGTATCTGGCAGAAGGCAATTTCTTCTGGAATGCGGGAATCTTTGTATGGAATGTGCGTACTATTACTTCCGTGATGCGTGTATATGCTCCGGGCATCGCACAAATTTTCGATCGCATTTTCCCCGATTTCTATACAGAGAAAGAAAATGAAACAATCAAGAAGTTATTCCCTACTTGCGAAAGCATTTCTATCGACTATGCAGTGATGGAGAAAGCACAGGAGATTTATGTACTTCCCGCTTCTTTTGGCTGGTCAGATCTGGGTACATGGGGAGCACTTCGCGGTTTGCTTCCACAGGATAAGTCTGGAAATGCAACCGTAGGAACCGATATCCGTTTGTACGAAAGCAAAAATTGTATTGTGCATGCCAGCGAAGAAAAACGAGTAGTCATTCAAGGCTTGGATGGATATATCATTGCAGAGAAAGATAACACATTATTGATCTGCAAGTTGGAAGAAGAGCAAAGAATTAAGGAATTCTCGAAATAAATTTTATTTCGAGAATTGATATTCATGTGGTGTCATTCCTGTCATTCGCTTAAAGAACTTCGAGAAAAAAGAAGGATTAGGGAAGTTCAACTCATCAGAAATTTGATAAACAAGCAGATTGCTATGTTTTAGCAATACTTTAGTTTCTAATATAATGGACTGGTTTATCCAGTCCATTACTGTTTGTTGACTGGTTTGGCGGATGATAGTATTAAGATAACGAGGAGTGAGACATAGCTTATCCGCATAAAAACTAACATTACGTTCTCTCTTACTATAAGCATTGACTAAAGAAATGAAACGCTGGAAAATCTCTTCCTGATGTGTCTGACAACTCTGCTCTTTTTGATTGTTGTTTTTGACAAGATACTCTATATTGCACAAAAGACTGATTAGTAGATATTGAATAGCTTCCCGTCGGAATGTTGGTTCTTGTAATATATTCCATATTAAAGCAAAGTAGCTCTTAAACAAATCGTATTCATGTGAGGTCAGAGATAATATGAGATTTTTCTGTAACTGTGAAAGATGAGTGAAAAAATTGTCTTTTCCGGCTATAGAAAGAAATTCTGCGTCCATGCCTACCATCTGCATATCAAAATCCGGAGAGACTTCTATAATCTGAAGAATGGAATTCGGAACAATTACTAATAGCTTGTCCGGCTGAAAAGTTTCTTCTATCAGGTTGATTAATACGCGTGCATATCCCTGTTTGATGACTGCGATACGTCCCTCTTTGATACGGTAAGGTTGATCCACTGTGATAAGATTGGATTCTATTTTGGCGAAGCTGTTTACGAATCCGAAATGCGGAGATATAAAACGAAATTCGTTAAATCGGACGACATCCGGATTTACTAAGATTTCGAGACCTATGTTCAATGGTATTTTCTTTTCCATTTCTATCTGTTTTTCCGCCAAAGATAATAAAAATCAGCAAATAGCCTTTTATTCTTTCTCTTTATCGAACTATTGGAACATTTTTACTAACTATCGGAATGTGAATGTATTTTTGAAACCTCTATCTTTGTCTTTTGAAGAAATTAAAGAAATGATGTGTATGAAAAGAATGTTTTTCAGTTTCTCCTTTTTATTGTTTGTATCGGGAATAAATGCGCAGATAACGTTGGAAGAATGTCAACGGAAGACGCAGGAAAATTATCCGTTGGTACATCAGTATGGCTTGGTGGAGAAAACAAAGGAATATAATCTTGAGAATGCGGCAAAAGGATATTTGCCACAGTTTGCCCTTTCGGCTAAAGCTTCTTATCAGAGTGAGGTAACAGAAATTCCGGTGAAGCTTCCCGGAGTGGATTTGAAAGGACTGCCGAAAGATCAATATCAGGTGATGTTGGAGTTACAACAGAAAATCTGGGATGGCGGAGGAATCCGGATGCAGAAGAAACAAACGACTGCGGAAGCGGAGATAGAGAAAGAAAAGCTGAATGTGGATATGTATGCGCTGAATAGTCGTGTAAATGACCTTTATTTTGGAATTCTTTTGTTGGACGAGCAGCTGAAACAGAATGCATTGTTGCAAGATGAACTGGAGAGAAATTATCGCCAGATTACTGCCTACGTGGAAAATGGCATTGCCAATCAGGCCGACTTGGATGCTGTGAAAGTGGAGCAGTTGAACACAAAGCAGAAAAGAGTTGAACTGGTTTCGTCGCGTATGGCATATTTGAATATGCTTTCACTTCTGGTAGGAGAGAAGTTGTCGCAGGAAACGGTTTTGGAGAAACCTGTTCCTCAAGATGAGATTTCGGCTGTCAGTGAGATTCGTCGTCCGGAATTGTCTTTGTTTAATGCGCAAGGAGTAGGATTGCAAGTACAGGAGAAAGCTTTGAATGTGCGTCATCTTCCACAGTTCGGATTGTTTGTGCAGGGAGCCTATGGAAACCCCGGACTGAATATGCTGAAAAATGAATTTTCTCCTTACTATATTGCGGGTGTTCGCCTTTCATGGAATTTCGGTAGTTTGTATACCTTGAAGAATGACCGGAAGGTAATTGAAAATAAACGCCGGCAATTGGATAATAACCGGGATGTATTTCTTTTTAATACAAGATTGGAGATGACACAACAGGATCAGGCTATCCAATCATTGGAAAAGCAAATGCAGGATGATGATGAGATTATCCGTTTGCGTACCAATATTCGCAAATCGGCAGAAGCCAAAGTGGCGAATGGAACATTGACGGTGACCGAGATGCTTCGGGAATTGACCAATGAGAGTTTGGCACGTCAGTCGAAAGCGTTGCATGAAATTCAACGGTTAATGGGAATTTATCAATTGAAATATACTACGAATGATTAATATAACTTCTTTAGATATGGAACGAATGACAAAGATAGGAATGGTTGGAGTGGCATTGATTATATTGGCTGCTTGTGGTAAGGGAATACCCAGCTATGATGCAACCGGCACGTTTGAAGCCACGGAAGTGATAGTCTCTGCCGAAGCTGCCGGAAAGCTGTTGCGACTGGAGGTAGAAGAGGGAACAAGACTGAAAGCAGGTGAGGAGATTGGACTGGTGGATACGGTGCAATTGTATTTGAAGAAATTACAACTGGAGGCCAGTATGAAATCTGTGGAAAGCAAACGTCCGGATCTTGCTAAACAGATAGCTGCTACCAAACAGCAAATAGCAACAGCTGAACGTGAAAAGAAACGCGTGGAAAACCTGCTTGCTGCTGGAGCGGCGAATCAGAAACAGTTGGACGACTGGGATGCACAAGTCAAATTGCTTGAAAGGCAGCTTGTCGCACAGGAATCATCATTGCAGAATAGTACAAATAGCCTGATAGAACAAGGAAATTCGGTTGCCATACAGGTTGCACAGATGGAGGATCAGTTGGCTAAATGTCATGTCCAGTCGCCTATCGAAGGTACAGTATTGGCAAAATATGCAGAAGCCGGTGAATTGGCGGCGATAGGTAAACCGCTGTTTAAAGTGGCTGAAGTGGATCGCATGTATTTGAGGGCTTACATCACCTCCGAACAGTTGTCGCAAGTGAAACTGGGAGATGAGGTAACTGTGTATGCTGATTATGGAAACTCGGAGCAGAAAGCTTATCCGGGGGTAGTGACCTGGATTTCCGACCGTTCGGAGTTCACTCCCAAAACGATTTTGACGAAAAACGAACGTGCTAATTTGGTATATGCAGTGAAAATTGCCGTGAAGAATGACGGAGCATTGAAGATTGGTATGTACGGAGGAGTGACATTGAAAAATTAAAAATTGAAGATTAAAAATTAAACGCAAGGGAATGGCAAAGGGAGAACCCATAGTGGTTGTGAAAGAAGTCGGCAAGAACTATGGAACAGTGGAGGCGCTGAAAGACGTTTCTTTCGTTGTGGAACGAGGAGAAATCTTTGGTCTGATAGGGCCTGATGGTGCCGGTAAGAGTTCCTTATTCCGTATTCTGACTACTTTGTTGCTGGCGGATAAAGGAACGGCCATGGTTGCCGGGCTGGATGTGGTAACGGATTATAAACAGATTCGTACGAAAGTGGGATATATGCCCGGTCGTTTTTCACTTTACCAGGATCTTTCGGTAGAAGAGAATCTGGAGTTTTTTGCTACCGTGTTCCATACGACAGTTCAGGAGAATTATGATTTAATTAAAGATATCTACCAACAGATAGAACCGTTCAGGAAAAGAAGGGCAGGGGCTTTGTCAGGTGGTATGAAGCAGAAACTGGCATTGAGCTGTGCTTTGATTCATAAACCAGATATTTTATTTCTGGATGAACCCACTACCGGAGTAGATCCCGTGTCGCGTAAGGAATTCTGGCAAATGCTCCGAAACTTACGGGAACAGGGTATTACCATTGTTGTTTCTACTCCCATCATGGATGAGGCCCGGCAATGTGACCGGATTGCTTTCATCAATCATGGACAGATTCATGGCATTGATACTCCCGAACGTATTCTTCATCAATTTGCGTCTATCCTTTGCCCTCCTTCCTTGGAGCGGGAGGAAGTGAAGCATGAAGTAGCTCCGGTCATTGAGGTGGAACAGTTGACAAAGTGTTTTGGAGATTTTACTGCAGTAGATCATATCTCCTTTCTGGTGAACCGGGGCGAGATATTTGGCTTTCTGGGTGCTAATGGAGCAGGAAAGACGACAGCTATGCGTATGCTTTGCGGATTAAGTAAACCGACATCAGGCATCGGGAAGGTGGCAGGATATGATATTTACTGGGAGGCCGAACAAGTTAAGAAACATATCGGATATATGAGCCAAAAGTTTTCGCTATATGAAGACCTGAAAGTGTGGGAGAATATCCGTCTGTTTGCCGGAATTTATGGCATGAAGGAACAAGAGATAGAACGGAAGACAGAAGAATTGTTGGATCGTTTGGGGCTTACTGCCGAACGGGATACTCTGGTGAAGAGCCTTCCGGTGGGATGGAAACAGAAATTGGCTTTTTCAGTATCAATATTCCATGAACCGAGAATCGTTTTTCTGGATGAGCCGACCGGTGGAGTAGATCCTGCTACGAGAAGACAGTTCTGGGAATTGATCTATCAGGCAGCCGATCAGGGTATTACCGTGTTTGTCACTACCCATTATATGGATGAAGCAGAATATTGCAACCGGATATCTATCATGGTGGACGGTCAGATAAAAGCACTTGATACACCTGCCCGTCTGAAACAACAATTCGGTGCGGAAACGATGGATGACGTTTTTCAGAAATTAGCCCGTGGTGCGGTGCGCAAAGCAGATTGATTATGAGACAGTTTATAGCTTTTATAAAGAAAGAGTTTTATCATATTTTCCGTGACCGGCGAACCATGCTGATTTTGTTGGGGATGCCTGTCGTGCAAATTATTCTATTCGGTTTTGCTATCAGCACGGAAGTGAAGAATGTTCGGTTGGCGGTGCTCGATCCTTCTAATGATGTGGTAACGCGAAAAATAATTGATCGTTTGGATGCCAGTGAGTATTTCACCGTTACTGCACGTTTTCATTCGCCCCAGGAAATGGAAGCTGCTTTCCTAAAGAATGAAGTTGATATGGCGATTGTCTTTAGCGAACGGTTTGCGGATGATCTCTATACGGGTGATGCTCGTGTACAGCTGATAGTAGATGCAACAGATCCCAATATGTCGACTTCGCAAGTTAATTATGCGACAGGAATCGTTTCTATGGTAGGCCAGGAGATGATTCCCCCGAATATGTCGGCTGCCCGCCTGACTCCTGATATCAAATTGCTCTACAACCCGCAGATGAAGAGTGCTTATAACTTTGTTCCGGGAGTGATGGGCTTGATCCTGATGCTGATTTGCGCCATGATGACCTCGATTTCCATTGTTCGTGAGAAAGAAACAGGCACGATGGAAGTATTATTGGTTTCACCTATGAAGCCGCTATTTATTATTTTGGCAAAGGCTGTACCTTATTTTGTGCTGTCGTTTGTCAATCTGATAACGATCCTTTTGCTTTCGGTCTTTGTGTTGGATGTTCCGGTGGTAGGAAGTTTGTTCTGGTTAATCACCGTATCTTTGCTGTTTATCTTCGTATCCTTGGCATTGGGCTTATTGATTTCATCAGTCACACGTACACAGGTTGCGGCCATGCTGGTTTCCGGATTGATGCTGATGATGCCAACGATGCTTTTATCGGGCATGATTTTCCCTATAGAGAGTATGCCGGTGATACTTCAATGGATCTCGGATATACTTCCGGCACGTTGGTATATACAGGCTGTGCGTAAACTGATGATTGAAGGAGTACCAGTTGCATTGGTGTATAAAGAAATTGGTATCTTGTTATTGATGGCGACGGTACTTATTACGATCAGTATCAAGAAATTTAAGTATAGATTGGAATAATATGTCGATATGCCAATTGGCTGTATGAATACTATACAGTGTGCTAATGGGCAGATTGATAAATGGAAGAATTATTTATGATAAAGTTCCTGATAGAAAAAGAGTTTAAACAATTGCTTCGCAATTCGTTTCTTCCGAAATTGATTCTTGTATTTCCATGCATGATTATGCTGCTGATGCCTTGGGCGGTAAATCTGGAAATCAAGAATATACAGCTGAATATTGTGGATAATGACCATTCGGCTATTTCACAACGTTTAGTCAATAAGATTGCCGCCTCTACCTATTTCCGTCTGGTGGAAGTGCCGGCTTCGTATGAAGAAGGCCTACGGAATATTGAAATTGGAACGGCGGATATTGTGATGGAAATTCCGCGGCATCTGGAACGGGATTGGATGAATGGAGAAGATACCCACATACTGATAGCAGCCAATGCTGTGAATGGGACAAAAGGAGGGCTGGGGAGTTCTTATCTATCTTCTATTATTAATGATTATGCAGCCGAGCTGCGTTCGGAATATCCTACAACTGCTACAGTCTCCGGTGCTTTCCCTTCGATAGGCATTGATACACAGGGGTTGTTTAATCCGAATCTGAACTATAAACTCTATATGATTCCGGCATTGATGGTCATGTTATTAACTTTGATTTGTGGTTTCTTGCCTGCATTGAATATAGTTAGCGAGAAGGAAGTAGGAACGATTGAGCAAATCAATGTGACGCCGGTTCCGAAGTTTATCTTTATTTTGGCAAAGCTCCTGCCTTACTGGTTGATTGGTTTTGTGGTGCTGACTGTATGTTTCATATTAGCCTGGTTAATTTATGGCATAGTGCCGGTCGGTCATTTTCTATTGATTTACTTTTTCGCAGTTCTTTTCGTTCTGGTAATGTCCGGTTTTGGACTTGTTATTTCCAACTACTCGGCAACGATGCAACAGTCTATGTTTGTTATGTGGTTCTGTTTGTTGGTTGTAATTTTGATGAGTGGTTTGTTTACTCCCATTAGCAGTATGCCGGAATGGGCTCAACTAATTACCAGGCTCAATCCTTTGAGGTATTTTATGGAAGTGATGCGAATGGTGTATTTAAAGGGGAGTGGTTTCTTTGATTTACTGCCACAGTTTGGAGTATTGTTGTTTTTTGCAGTAGTGTTTAATAGTTGGGCAGTGATTAGTTATCGGAAGAATAACTAAGGATAAGAAGTAATAAAACAGCTCGTTTCCCTTTCAGGGAAAGAGCTGTTTTATTACTTCTTATCACCGTTTCCGGTGAACAGCAAGTGGTTACCGTATTACTTTATTTCGATTTGCCGATTGGGCTTCTTCACTTCTTCTTCAGAGAGTTTCGGAAGTTCGATGTTTAAAACACCATGTTCTACGGATGCAGCAATTTTTTCTTTGTCCACATTGTCCGGTAGAATCATTGTTTGCTGGAACTTAGAGTATGAGAATTCGCGACGCAGATAGCGACCGTCTTTCTTTTCCTCCTTGTTTTCAGTCTTCTTCTCCATGCTGATAACGAGGTTGTTGTCTTCATCAATGCGAACATTGAAATCATCCTTCGTCATACCAGGAGCAGCCAATTCCACTTTGTACTCTTTTTCTGTTTCCAAAACATTAATTGCAGGTGCAGTAGCATTTGCTTTTACCATCCAATCGTTATCAAAGAAATCATTAAAGATACTTGGTAACCAACTTTGAGTTCTTCTAACAGGCATCATAATTTTAGTCTCCTATCTTTAAGTTAAACATTCAATTAATAAATTTAGAACTTCGGCATTTTCACTTCCGATGGTATCGGTTATCCCGCCTTCCATCGTCCGCTCTCGAACCGTTGTTCGCTTCTATAAATGCAAACCTTATGCCAAGAGATTTTAGAGACTAAAATTGTCTATTTGTCATTTTTATAATGTCATTTTTGCAATATAAATGACAAAATGTATCCTGTTTTTATTTATTTTATATAAGATAGATATTAATTTGATAACCTGTTTACTTCTTCTCGATCAGTTTGAACCTTATTCTTAGTGTTTGCCTTTCTTCGTCATAATCATAACTAATGATTTTGAAGGTACTCACTTCAGAAGTATGGGATACATGCAATCCGATGCAGGCGCAGGCATCATAATCTCCAATGCGGACAATGCGAAGAGTTTCGCTTGCATCGGCAGGTAGCTTACTTAAATCTACAATATCTTTGGCCTGTTCATGAGTCATAAACTCAACAGTCACAGGTAGGTTCTGACTGATTACCTCGTTCACTCTATCTTCAATAGACTGGATTTGTTCCGCTGTCGGACATGACGAAAGTATATAGTCACATTTGCTTTTTTTTCTTTCGATGTGGGCATTGCGAGAACGTGGGCAGCCAAAGGTTTTCACCATGGTGGCATTGAGTAAATGCTCTGCTGTATGCATAGGAGGGTATTCCTGCTTGTTGTGATCGTTGAGTTGAATTTGTTGTTCCATAAATTATTTCAATAACTTTTTATTTTTAATATCTTCTAATATGTTCATTTGTTGAATTGCTATTTGATTTAATTTGATGAGTCTATCCTTTTGTGCCAAACCTTCGTTTATGAAAACTGCATTTTAGTTTTCCATATTTGATAAGCAGATAAGTTCGTTGATTGAGGCATAATCGCGGATATTTCCTTTTAAATCAGGGTGTGTATCCCGCCATTCTAAGGCTGTCATTCCAAACATGGCTACATTAAGGACATCAGCTTCGCTGGCATAAATCATAGATGTTTGCTGTGAAGTGATTTCTTGAGGGATAAGATGTTGTTTGATTGCATCAGTATGAATATGGTAATTAATTTTAGATAATTCTCGCTTTGCCGACCAACCAAGTTGAGCTTGCTCTTGCTCTTTGAGACGTTGGAATTCTTTTACTATGTATAATTCAAATTCAACGGAAATCCAACTTGCAAATTTGAATGCAATGTCTTTGTGAGCAAAAGTGCCCCCATATCGTCCTGATTTGGATATAATTCCAATAGCACAGGTGGTTTCTATCCATTTTTGAGGGGAAAGAGTAAACGCATTTAGTCCTGCTTCTTTTTTAAACCCCTCGAATTCGAGGGGTTTAAAATGGGGTTGTACAATATCTCCCATAATCCTAAATATTCAATGGTCATTCTATTACGTAGCCAGTTGGCAATAACAGCATTGGCATCTGTCGTCTTGTATTTAGCTATGTCGGTTAAGGAAATGTAATCTGTATCGTTGATTTTTAGGATAGTAACATCTGTTTTCTGAACTGTAATCTTTGCCATATTCTGATTTTTCAGTAAAGGTAGAGCTATATTTGGGAATAAAGAAACGTATATCACTTTTTATTCAGAATATGTTAAACTCACTTCCATGCATCGGAGGTATCTCGCTTATTCAATTATTATTTTCTCTCCCAAGAAATAAGGTTGTTTATCTATACCTAAATCTATAAACATTTTGACTCTTGCAAGTAATTCCCGGATGTTAGTTTTCAGTCCGGCATAAGCATTTACATTTGGGGCGTTGTACCCGATGGCGTCTATTCCATTTTTCTCTGCAAGATAGATCGCTCGTTCGTTATGGAAACGTTGGGAGATGATGGTCAGACGATTTTGTCCAAACACTTCTTTGGCACGTACAACAGAGTCGAGAGTCCGGAATCCGGCATAATCTAAATAAATGGATTTTTCAGGAATACCTTTTTGCATGAGTGCTTTCTTCATTTCTTCCGGTTCATTGTAATCCTCTTTACGGTTATCGCCGCTGATGAGGATATATTTAATTTTTCCGGCTTTATATAACTCCACTGTTGCAAGAATCCGATAATCGAAGTATAAATTGTTATTTCCACTTTTCAACTTGGGAGAAGTTCCGAGAAGTAATCCTACATTGTTGGAAGGGATGGTATTTACTTCCGTATATAGTTTGGAGACTGTGTGTTTCTTGATCGTCCTGTTACATACAACTATGCTGATTACACACAGGATAGCAATTATTAGAGTGGTATAAAGCAGTTTGCGTTTCATGTTTCGGATAATAATTGTGACTTCACAAAAATACCATTCTTTTTTAGGAAATCAAGCATATAGACATAAAAAAAGGAGCAACGCCTTGCTCCAACCTTTGTTAACCTTAAATCTAATACTATGAAAAACACAGTGCAAAGATACGGACTATCGTGAAATTAGCAAATAATCCAAGAAAAAACGTATGTTATATAACATTGATTAAGAAAAAGTACCTTCGCCTTAACGGTTATTCGATGTTTTGGGCGATAGACAAATGTGGATGCTCCATTCTTCTTTCTTCATCAACTTTTTTAATAATTACTATGAACTGATTTAACAGCTGAATTTATTCGAAAAAAGCAAAGCTACAAATAAATTTTAGCACATGCGATTTGCGTTATAAAGATTCAAAAAATAGAAAAATCGAACTATATATTTTAATATATAGTTTATTATTTATATATTTATAATAATACCGGTAAGTGTTCAAGGGGGACTTTTTTAGGTAGGTGTAACCGGCTGCCATATAGCGAGTTATCTGCCTTTGGAGAGCGTTCCACTATGCGTTCGGCAAAAAGGCGCTTTTTTTATCCCCCAAATGGAGCCTCTAACTTTTGCTTCCCCAAAGAAAGGTTATTAATATGCGAACGTATATGACTATTTAGAACCGAAACCAACTGAAAAGAACCGATGAGTTTAGAAGCTCCCCGCGTATGGCGTATTTTTGCAGGAAAACTGAAAACAATAACAAATATGCAGAAAAAATCTCTCCCGTCTGACATTTATCAGCACATTATGGCATGGAAATGCACAAAAAATGGCCATACAAAGTATAGTGCATCGCTTTTCTTTTTATCTTTGTATGAAATATAATATTACTAATACTTAATATAAACATGAATAAAAGAAGATGGGGCCAATGGATATTATTGGCTGTTGTTTGCTTGAGTTTCTCGATAGGAGAAAGCTATGCACAGAAAAATGATTTTGCTAATCTACGTCGTTATTCAAAAGAAAATGCTGCACTTCCACAAGCGACAAAGAAAGACAAACGGGTTATTTTTATGGGAAATTCCATTACGGAAGGATGGGTAAGGACTCATCCGGATTTTTTCAAATCAAATGGTTACATTGGCCGTGGAATCAGTGGGCAGACTTCCTATCAATTCTTGTTACGGTTCCGGGAAGATGTGATTAATCTTTCTCCTGCTTTAGTGGTGATTAATGCCGGAACAAATGATGTCGCTGAAAATACACAAGCGTATAATGAAGATTATACATTCGGAAACATTGTTTCTATGGCGGAACTGGCAAAAGCAAATAAAATAAAAGTAATTTTGACTTCCGTATTGCCTGCTGCTGCATTTAAGTGGAGAATGGAAATAAAAGATGTTCCGCAGAAAATTAAATCTTTAAATGATCGGATAGAGGCTTATGCAAAAGCAAATAAAATTCCGTTTGTTAATTATTACAAGGCAATGGTGGTTGACGAAAATCAGGCCTTGAATCCTCAATATACTAAAGATGGAGTTCACCCAACGAGCGAAGGGTATGATATTATGGAACCGTTGATTAAAAATGCCATAGAGAAGGCTCTTTGATTTATCATCGCTTGAAGTAGGAATAATCCAACTATAAGAAATGGGAGGATTGCATGAATAGATTCAGTCGTAATGAACGATCAGTCTATATCTGCAATCCTCCTTAATTTATGCTTTAGAGAGTGGTACATTATGTCTTTTCAATTTTATATTTTTCATTGAAGGTGACGTATAGACATAAAAAAAGGAGCAACGCCTTGCTCCAACCTTTGTTAACCTTAAATCTAATACTATGAAAAACACAGTGCAAAGATACGGGATTCCGGTAACTTTGCAAATTATCAGCCCTTAATTGGTGTTTTTATAACACTAATTAATAGACTAAATGCGAAGTTACAGGTTTGTTAAGAGTTTCAGCCCTTAACAATCAGGCTATAATAGGTGAACAATGGGGAAATTTTATCCCCATTTCTCTTTCATCAAGTCCTCCAGTTTCAATAATTCGTCACGATATTGTGCGGCTTCGATAAATTCAAGTTTCTTGGCTGCTTCCTGCATCAGTTTGCGGGTACGCTCGATACTCTTTTCCATCTGCGCTTTACTCATATACTGCACTATCGGATCTGCTGCGATATTCGGAGTAGAAGGTTCTACATAAGCATGTCTTTCTTTCAACAGCTCATCTGCCTCTTTTGCATTACCGAATACAGACAAGTTTCTGGCCTTTTTAATCTGTTGCGGGGTAATTCCGTTTGCCTCATTATATGCCAACTGCTTTTCGCGACGACGGTTCGTTTCATCAATCGTCAGTTTCATGCTATCCGTCATCTTATCAGCATACATGATTACCTTACCGTTCACATTACGCGCGGCACGTCCCGCAGTTTGTGTCAATGAACGGTGGGAGCGGAGGAATCCTTCTTTGTCTGCATCGAGAATAGCGACGAGAGACACTTCCGGAAGGTCGAGACCCTCACGAAGCAGGTTGACCCCGATAAGTACGTCATAAACTCCTTGCCGGAGATCATCCATAATCTTCACACGTTCCAGTGTGTCGACATCACTATGGATATAGGTACATCTCACATTATTATTAAGAAGATATTCTGCCAGTTCTTCTGCCATTCGTTTGGTTAGTGTAGTGACGAGTACGCGTTCTTCCTTTTCAATACGGAGCTGGATTTCTTCCATTAAATCGTCAATCTGATTGAGACTCGGACGTACTTCGATGATAGGATCAAGCAGACCGGTAGGACGAATCACCTGTTCCACGACGATTCCTTCCGACTGAATCAATTCATAATCCGCCGGTGTAGCACTGACGTAGATTACTTGTTTTGCCATCTCCTGAAACTCTTCAAATTTCAACGGGCGGTTGTCCATAGCGGCAGGCAATCGGAAACCATATTCCACAAGATTGATTTTTCGCGCACGGTCTCCTCCATACATTGCACGGATTTGGGGTACGCTTACGTGGCTTTCGTCGATAACGATCAGGAAATCATCCGGAAAGAAATCGAGCAAACAATAGGGGCGGGTACCGGCAGCACGGCCGTCGAAATAACGGGAATAATTCTCAATTCCGGAACAATGTCCCAATTCCCGAATCATTTCCATATCGTAAGTTACTCGCTCATACAATCGTTTGGCCTCGTATTCCTTGCCGATAGATTCGAAGAAAGCTACTTGCTTGGTCAAATCATCCTCTATTTCATGAATAGCACGGAGAGTAGCCTCTTTGGTAGTCATGAACAGGTTGGCCGGATAAATCTTATAGGCGTCAAATGGTGCGATAGTGACTCCTGTGATAGGGTCTACCTCTTCGATGCCGTCAATTTCATCCCCCCAGAAGGTGACGCGGAGCAGGTTGTCGGTATAAGCCAGATAAATATCCACCGTGTCGCCCTTGACCCGGAAATTTCCACGGTTCAAGTCGATATCATTGCGGACATACAAACTGCCTACCAAACGACGTAGAAACACATTGCGGTCCATCATCCGTCCCCGTTCTATTTCGATGACATTTTTGTAGAAGTCCGAAGGATTTCCCATACCGTAGATACAAGATACGGAAGAAACCACTACCACGTCTTTTCTTCCGGAGAGTAGGGCGGAAGTGGCAGAGAGCCGGAGCTTGTCGATTTCGTCATTGATGGCGAGATCTTTCTCTATATATGTATCACTGTTCGGCAGATAAGCTTCCGGCTGGTAATAATCATAGTAAGAAACGTAATATTCTACCGCATTGTTTGGGAAAAAACCTTTAAACTCACTGTAGAGCTGGGCAGCCAGTGTTTTGTTATGGCTCAAAATCAAGGTGGGTTTATTGATATTGGCGATCACATTGGCAATGGTAAATGTTTTTCCCGACCCGGTCACTCCCAATAAAGTCTGTGCGGGAACTCCCTGAAGGACCCCTTCAGTAAGTTGTGCTATAGCTTCCGGCTGATCTCCGGTAGGTTTATAAGCTGATGTTAGTTCATAATTCATAGTTAAATCCTAAAAAGTGGAGCAATATTCGGTAAAATAATCGAGATAACAAATCATTTTTCCAAATAAATCCTTTACTTTGCAACATATTAATATCAAAAAACAGATTCATACAACTAGTAATACCAGAAACACATGATTTGGAATGAGAGCATTGAGTGTATGGACCGCGAAAGTCTTCGCAAGATTCAAAGCATACGACTCAAGAAAATTGTAGATTACGTTTATCACAACACGCCTTTCTATCGAAAGAAGATGCAGGAAATGGGGATTACTCCCGATGACATCAATAGTATTGATGATATTGTAAAACTGCCGTTTACCACGAAACATGATTTAAGAGATAATTATCCGTTCGGACTTTGTGCCGTGCCGATGAGCCAAATTGTACGTATTCATGCTTCTTCCGGAACAACCGGAAAACCGACGGTTGTCGGATATACCCGTAAGGACTTGTCTACATGGGCGGAATGTATATCACGTGCTTTTACCGCTTATGGAGCGGGGCGTTCTGATGTTTTTCAGGTATCTTATGGATACGGACTGTTCACGGGCGGATTGGGAGCACATGCAGGAGCCGAAAATATCGGTGCTTCTGTTATTCCGATGTCCAGTGGTAACACGGAAAAACAGATAACCTTGATGCACGATTTCGGATCGACAGTGCTTTGTTGTACTCCTTCCTATGCGCTTTATCTGGCAGATGCAATCAAAGATTCCGGTTTGCCACGTGAAGAATTCCAGCTGAAAGTCGGTGCTTTCGGTGCAGAACCCTGGACGGAAAATATGCGTCATGAGATAGAAGAAAAGCTGGGAATCAAAGCATACGATATTTATGGATTGAGTGAGATTGCCGGACCGGGTGTCGGGTACGAGTGCGAATGTCAGCACGGGACTCACTTGAATGAAGACCATTACTTCCCGGAAATCATCGACCCGAATACATTGCAACCGGTGGAATCCGGTCAAACGGGCGAACTGGTATTTACTCATTTAACCAAAGAGGGTATGCCGTTGCTTCGTTACCGTACGCGTGATTTGACGGCCTTGCATCATGATAAATGTTCCTGTGGCCGTACATTGGTACGTATGGATCGTATTTTGGGACGTAGTGATGATATGTTGATTATCCGCGGTGTAAATGTATTCCCGACGCAGATTGAATCAGTCATTCTTGAAATGGAAGAGTTTGAACCGCATTATTTGTTGATAGTAGGTCGTGAAAACAATACCGATACAATGGAACTCCAGGTTGAAGTACGTCCGGAATTCTATTCGGATGAGATCAACAAAATGCTGGCTTTGAAGAAGAAACTGGGAGGACGTTTGCAAAGCGTACTCGGACTGGGAGTCAACGTGAAACTGGTAGAGCCTCGCAGCATTGAACGCAGCGTAGGTAAAGCGAAACGTGTAATTGATAACAGAAAAATGTAAATAAGTATTAGGTATTAAGTATTAAGTATTGACCATGCGGGTGATCTTGGAACTACGGTAATACTTGTTACCTAATACCTAATGCTTGTTACCTAATACTTAATACTTATTACTTAATACTTTAATAAATATGGTAGCAAAACAACTTTCTATTTTTTTGGAAAATAAGTCAGGCCGTTTGACGGAAGTGACTGAAGTGCTGGCGAAAGAAAATATCAATCTTTCTGCCTTGTGCATTGCCGAAAATGCTGATTTTGGTATTTTGCGTGGAATTGTATCCGATCCGGATAGAGCATACAAAGCTTTAAAAGATAATCATTTTGCAGTGAATGTGACTGATGTAGTAGGTATAAGCTGTCCCAATGTGCCGGGTGCTTTGGCAAAAGTGCTGGGATATTTATCAGAAGAGGGTGTATTTATTGAATATATGTATTCGTTTGCCAATAACCATATTGCAAATGTAGTGATTCGCCCCAGCAACCTGGATAAATGTATCGAGGTATTGAAAGAAAAGAAAGTCGATTTACTGGCTGCAAGTGATTTGTATAAACTGTAAATATAACAGTGAGCAATAAATAATGAACGGTAAACAGTTGTGTTATCCAATTCAAGGACAACGCAATTGCTTACCGTTTTTACTATAAATATAGTGACGCTATCCGGTGAAGATAGCGACGGTATATGCCAACGATACCGTTACTATCCCGAACACATACCGTCACTATTGTGATTCGTTTATAATCTGCTGTTTATAGTTTGTCGTTTGTAATTCGACGTCATTTTCTCTCCTTTTGTCGATGTTTAACGCCTTTTATGTATTAAAAAACACAGATTAATTGCTAAATTCCCAGCGAATAAGTAACTTTGCGCATTATTTTTAAATAGGATGAAGAAAAATATCATTATAACTTTGCTTGCGGCGGCTACTCTTACATCATGTGGGGAGTATAATAAATTGCTGAAAAGCACCGATTACGAATACAAGTACGAAGCCGCCAAAAACTATTTTGCGAAGGGACAGTATAATCGTTCAGCTACGTTGCTGAATGAGTTGATAACCATTCTGAAAGGAACCGATAAAGCGGAAGAATCTTTGTATATGTTGGGAATGAGCTACTATAATCAGAAAGATTATCAGACAGCTGCCCAGACATTTATCACCTATTTCAATACATATCCTCGTGGTACTTTTACTGAACTGGCACGTTTCCATGCAGGTAAGGCTTTATTCCTGGATACTCCGGAACCACGTTTGGATCAGTCAAGCACTTATCAGGCTATCCAGCAATTGCAGATGTTCATGGAGTATTTCCCGAACAGCACAAAGAAGCAGGAAGCACAGGATATGATTTTTGCTTTACAGGATAAACTGGTTTTGAAAGAGCTTTATTCAGCAAGGTTATATTATAATCTGGGTAATTATTTGGGCAATAACTATGAGTCTTGTGTAATCACAGCTCAAAATGCATTGAAGGATTATCCTTATACTGATTATCGTGAAGAACTTTCCATTTTGGTTCTGCGTGCAAGACACGAAATGGCTATCTATAGCGTTGAAGACAAGAAGATGGATCGTTACCGCGAAACGATTGATGAATATTACGCTTTTAAGAATGAATTTCCTGAAAGTAAATATTTGAAAGAAGCCGAGAAGATATTCAATGAATCACAGAAAGTAATTAAAGACTAAATTTAAATAGATTTATGGACTACAAAAAAACGAATGCTCCTGCTACAACAGTAACCCGTGATATGATGGAACTCTGTGCTGATACAGGTAATGTTTATGAAACAGTTGCCATTATTGGTAAGCGTGCTAATCAGATCAGTGTAGAAATCAAAAACGATCTTTCTAAGAAACTGGCAGAGTTTGCTTCTTACAATGACAATTTGGAAGAAGTGTTTGAAAATAGAGAGCAAATCGAAATTTCTCGTTATTATGAGAAATTGCCGAAACCGGACTTGATTGCTACGCAAGAATACATCGAAGGGAAAATATATTATAGAAATCCGGCTAAGGAGAAAGAAAAACTTCAGTAATTTATTTTCTGACGAAGAATTTGATAGTCAAGTAGTAAGTGGGATGATTATCCCTGCTCCTTATTGCTTGGCTATTATTGTTTAACTCAACTACTATTTAGAATACTTATGATTCAACGAATTCAAACTGTTTATTTATTGATTGTTGTAGGATTGCTGATTACAGCCATGTGTTTGCCGATGGGTTACTTCATTGACGCAATGGGAGAACATCCTTTTAAGGCATTAGGATTGGAAGTAAACGGTGCTATTCAGTCTACATGGGGCTTGTTCGGAATTCTGATGGTTAGCACCATCGTGGCTGTGGCTACTATCTTTTTGTATAAGAACCGTATGTTGCAGATTCGCATGACAATTTTCAATAGCTTATTATTGGTAGGTTATTACATTGCTGCCCTTGCTTTTTATTTTGCATTGAAGAATGATGAAAATATGTTCCGTATAGGCTGGGCATTGTGTTTGCCACTTGTTTCTATCATCCTGAATATACTGGCTATCCGTGCTATCGGACGGGATGAGGTGATGGTAAAAGCTGCGGATAGATTACGATAAAAAGGACTAAAGCTCCCAGAAATAGAAATCCCCGCTAATTCGTTTAGAGTTAGTGGGGATTTTTTTAGTTCGTTGTGAATAGGATTTTTAAATAAGAGGTTTTAATCTCTTCCTCCTTGAAAGAGGGATTATTTCTTCAAATCAAATAAATATGTGAGCTTTATGGTAATTGTACTGTGTGCTGCACGGGCAAAAAAATCTTTCTTTGTAGTGCTGTAAAAATCGGACAAGGCAAAGTAATAGCGACCTTCAACAATGAAGCTACCTGCTTTCTTTGTTCTAAGTTCTACACCCCCGCCACCGGCAATACCATAGTCAAATTTATTTTGAATCTTAACTCCGTACACGGCTTTCTGGGGACTATTAGTTCTCACATCATTCATATCTATACCTTTCATTGTTTCTGATTCGCTAATTAGGAATCCGATTTGGGGACCTAGATTTATAAATGCTTGCAATCCTCTATCTTTCCCAAAGGCCAAATGGGCAAGAAAAGGAATATCAAGATAGGTCATTTTGCGAGTATAAGTTTTACTAGGGTCCTTTTCTGTTACCTCATATCCATCTGCATTAGTTGTTGTTATTTCAAATAACTCATCCCAACCTCGTTGCGATATATTGAGCTCGATTTGTGCACCACAAATCATAGCAAAATACTTCTCGGATATATAACGTGCTGTCAAACCTCCGGTAATTCCCATCAGGCTATTTTGCTTGATACTAGAAGTAAAAGAAACACTGTTTAAATTGACACCTCCATTGATACCTACCGATAAATTGCTTCGTGCTTCTCCGATTTGAGCGACAGCAGGAAAGGTAAATCCTGTAAGTAGGAGTGTTGCGATCAAAAATGGTTTTATCTTTATCATTTTCGTATTATTCGAAGTCAAGTTTTACTAATTCAAAATTCTTAGTGAAACGTATGAAGAACACCTTTTTATTAATAAATCCTCCCCAGTTGTTTACACGCTCGAATTTGAATCCGGTCTGGATAGGAGTCAGGTTCATTTTAGGCAGATTGTTTTCCAGTTCCGAGCCATAAAGCGATAATCCTTTCAGGAAGAAGAAACCGGTGTCAAAACCCAGCATTGCATAATTAGGATATTTGCTTGCCAAGTCTTTACTATACCATTTATGGTAAGCATTGGTAAACTGCACAGCTGCCGGGAACAACGTATTCGTATAGAATGAAGAATAGAAATATACATCCAATTCAAAGAAGTTTTCCAGATGATCTCTGGTATAGGTCTGCCATTCCGGATAGCCGAACAGATGAATATTCTCTGCAGGATTCTCTCTGACTAACAGCGTCAGTTGAGGAAGTATCTTAATTAGTAAGACGTTGTTGCCTGATGTCGGAATAAAGATGTTTTCTTTATCACTGCGGAGCGCTGCTTTCAACGTTTCTTTCGTTGCGCTTTCACTGACGGTTCTCATTGGAATTCCTTTACTTTTCAACTCTTGTTTCAAGCCGCTGATAAATTCCGCTTTCTCCTTATCAACGCTCGCCGGTTCTATGAAGATAACGTTTGCATTGGGAAATTGACGGGTGAAGTGCTCGTAAACTTCTGAATATAAGTAAGATTGAGGCGTATTGATCTGATAAACAGCTGGGTTGTTGAATACCTCTTCTCCTTTTTGAGAGAAAGGAATCACCAGGCGTATGTCGTTCTTCTCTGCGAAGTCGGACAATGGCTTTATTTGATTCTGATGCATCGGACCGAAGATGATATTCATACTTTTCATCTCGTTCTTGGCAAGAATCGTATTTAATGTAGAAACCTCTTTTCCGCAATCATATACATATAGATCAAGAGAAATACCTGTACGCTTCAGACTGTCTACTGCCATCAGGAAACCTTCGTAATATTCCACCATGCGTTTGTCTTCCTGGAAAGGCAACAATAAAGCTGCTTTAATGGTAGACAGCTTTTGGGGAGTCTCTTTACTTTTGCGGAAAAGCTCGCTATTGCTGGGAGGAATAGCGTAAGGATCTTCCTTCTGTGTAGGTTGCACGGTCGTTGCTGCCGGGTAAGGGATGCAAAGGAATTGTCCCTTTTTCATGCCTTTTTTCAGTTCCGGGTTAGCTGCAATTAACTCCTGCTCGCTGATTCCATATTCACGGCTCACGCTAAAAATAGTCTCTTTGCGTTTTACCTTATGCATATCCTTGCATTTCGGAACAACAGGACCTTGAATGGTGGTCTGTTCGGTAGGCGTTTGAGTTGCAGTAGCAGTTTGCTCTTCTTTTTTCTGTGGAATCAGGATAACCTGTCCGATACGGAAATTTTCGGCACTCAAACCGGGGTTTGCTTCACAAATATCTTTGGCGGATACATTATACATGGTTGTCAGTTTGTATAGTGTTTCTCCGGCTTGAATTGTATGGAATGTTTCTCCCTTCTGACTCTCTTTTCCCGTAGGAATTTTGATTGTCTGTCCGGCATAGATCTTTTCGTCACAGCCCGGATTCAGACGTATGATGTCTGATGTAGTGACATTATACATCTTGGAGATGGAGTATAAACTTTGTCCTTTTTCGATGGTATGCAAGAAATATGATTGGTTTTCCTGTGCATAACTGATAGCATATGAAACGCTTATAAAAAGCAAAAATAAGAATATACGGTTTATCGGTTTCATCAAATTATAACTATTGGTTCTTGAAATCAAGGAACAAAGGTACAAATAATGCCCTATATCTTCATAAGATTTGAGTTAAGAAAATAATATTGTGCTTTTTTAGGAGCATATTTCGGGCGGAAACATTAATTTTGCAACATTTATGGAAGGATATGAATATGCAGGAAACAGAATATATTAATGTGTACGGTGCGCGCGTGCACAATTTAAAGGATATTGATGCCGAAATTCCCCGTAACAGTTTGACTGTTATCACGGGATTGAGCGGTAGTGGAAAATCTTCTTTAGCCTTCGATACGATTTTTGCCGAAGGACAGCGTCGTTATATCGAAACTTTTTCAGCGTATGCCCGTAACTTCTTGGGCAATCTGGAACGTCCGGATGTCGATAAGATAACTGGTTTGAGTCCGGTTATCTCCATAGAACAGAAAACAACGAATAAAAATCCCCGTTCTACCGTAGGAACGACTACGGAGATATATGATTATCTCCGTTTGCTGTATGCCCGTGCTGGAGTGGCTTATTCGTATCTGTCGGGTGAGGAGATGGTGAAATATACCGAAGAGCAGATTCTGGACTTGATTCTGAAAGATTATAAAGGAAAGAAAATATATCTGCTGGCTCCGCTAGTTCGTTCACGTAAGGGACATTACAGGGAACTTTTCGAACAAATACGTAAAAAAGGATACCTGTATGTACGGGTGGACGGTGAAGTGCGTGAAATAACGCATGGCATGAAACTCGACCGCTATAAAAATCACGATGTAGAAGTGGTTATTGATAAATTAGTGGTAGCGGAGAAAGATGACCGGCGCTTGAAACAGAGTGTGGCAACCGCTATGCGCCAGGGAGATGGGTTGATGATGATTCTGGATGCCCAGTCTGAAAGCATCCGTCATTATAGTAAGCGGCTCATGTGTCCTGTCACCGGATTGTCTTATCGTGAACCGGCTCCGCATAACTTCTCATTCAATTCACCGCAAGGGGCATGTCCGAAGTGTAAGGGATTGGGAGTAGTCAATCAGATTGATGTGGACAAAGTGATTCCCGATCGTGAACTTTCCATTTATGAAGGAGCGATAGCACCTTTGGGAAAATATAAGAATGCGATGATTTTCTGGCAAATCGGTGCTTTGCTCGAGAAGTACGACGCAACACTGAAAACTCCGATAAAGGAGTTGCCGGACGATGCGATTGATGAAGTCTTGTACGGTTCTGACGAACGGATTAAAATCAAGAGTTCGCTGATCGGTACTTCCTCCGATTACTTTGTTACTTACGAAGGAGTGGTGAAGTATATTCAGATGTTGCAGGAAAAGGATGCTTCTGCAACAGCACAGAAATGGGCGGAACAATTTGCCAAAACAACGGTTTGTCCCGAATGTAAAGGGGCTCGTTTGAATAAAGAAGCTTTGCATTTTCGTATCCATGATAAGAATATCAATGAGTTGGCGAATATGGATATCAACGAGTTATACGACTGGTTGATGAAGGTGGATGAGTTCCTGTCCGATAAGCAGAAGAAAATATCGGTGGAGATTCTGAAAGAGATTCGCACACGTTTGAAGTTCTTGCTGGACGTGGGTCTGGATTATCTGGCATTGAATCGTAGCTCTGTTAGTCTTTCTGGTGGTGAGAGTCAGCGTATCCGCTTGGCTACACAGATTGGTTCGCAATTAGTGAATGTACTTTATATTCTCGACGAGCCGAGTATCGGTCTGCATCAGCGTGATAATCTGCGTCTTATCAACTCGTTGAAAGAACTCCGCGACATGGGGAACTCCGTGATTGTAGTGGAACATGATAAGGATATGATGTTAGCTGCCGACTATGTCATCGATATGGGTCCGAAAGCCGGACGTCTCGGAGGCGAAGTCGTTTTCGCCGGAACCCCGCAGGAGATGCTGAATACAGATACAATGACTTCGCAATATCTGAATGGCAAGATGAAGATAGAAATCCCTGCCAAGCGTAGAAAAGGAAATGGGAAATCTATCTGGCTGAAAGGAGCGAAGGGGAATAACCTGAAGAATGTAGATGTTGAATTTCCGTTGGGTAAACTGATTTGCGTAACTGGTGTATCAGGAAGTGGAAAATCCACCTTGATTAATGAAACTTTGCAGCCGATTCTTTCACAGAAATTCTATCGTTCTTTACAAGATCCTTTGGAATACGATTCGATTGAAGGGTTGGAAAATATAGATAAGGTAGTAGATGTGGATCAATCACCTTTGGGACGTACGCCACGCTCCAATCCTGCGACTTATACCGGTGTGTTTTCTGATATCCGTAACCTGTTTGTGGGTCTGCCGGAAGCTAAGATTCGTGGTTATAAACCGGGACGTTTCTCCTTTAATGTTGCAGGTGGGCGTTGTGAAGCATGTACGGGAAATGGTTATAAGACGATTGAAATGAATTTCCTTCCTGACGTATATGTGCCTTGTGAGGTTTGTCACGGTAAACGTTATAACCGGGAAACACTGGAAGTGCATTTCAAGGGAAAATCAATTGCCGATGTACTTGACATGACGATCAACCGTGCTGTGGAATTCTTTGAAAATGTGCCGCAAATCTTGAATAAGATTAAAGTCTTGCAGGATGTCGGACTTGGGTATATAAAACTGGGACAATCTTCTACCACTCTTTCCGGTGGAGAAAGCCAGCGTGTGAAACTGGCAACGGAGCTATCAAAAAGAGATACGGGCAAAACTCTTTATATCCTTGACGAACCGACTACCGGACTTCATTTTGAAGATATCCGTGTATTGATGGGAGTATTGAATAAGCTGGTAGATAAAGGTAATACTGTTATCGTCATCGAGCACAATCTGGATGTGATTAAAATGGCGGATTATATTATCGATATGGGCCCTGAAGGTGGTAAGGGCGGGGGAGAACTCCTTAGTTACGGAACACCGGAAGAAGTTGCGAAGAGCCCTAAAGGATATACACCTAAGTTTCTTCGCGAAGAGCTGGGTCTCTAATTTAAATCATAGAGTGCCAACTTATCGGACAATCTTCGATGAGTTGGCACTTATCATATCATATTCTTTATTTATCAGATACAGAACTTATAAATACAACGAAAATGAAAATCAATAAAACAAATGCCGCACGGCTGTTAGATAAGGCTAAGATAGCCTATGAATTAATTCCCTACGAAGTAGATGAAAACGACTTGAGTGCTGTTCATGTGGCAGCAAGTTTAGGAGAGAACATCGAGCAGGTCTTTAAAACGCTTGTTCTGCACGGCGATAAAAGCGGATATTTTGTCTGTGTCATTCCGGGAGAACATGAAGTTGACTTGAAACTGGCAGCTAAAGCATCGGGTAATAAGAAGTGTGATTTGATTCCCGTAAAAGAACTTCTGCCACTTACCGGATATATCCGGGGAGGTTGTTCGCCTATCGGCATGAAGAAACATTTTCCTACTTATATCCATGAAACCAGCCGGGAGTTTCCGTATATTTATGTAAGTGCCGGTGTGCGGGGACTTCAGATAAAAATAGCTCCGGAAGATTTGATTCGTGAATCCAGAGCAGAAATTTGTCGTTTATTTGAGGAGTAGTTTAACAAATCATTGTGCAAAAACTCAAGAAAAAGTATATATTTGCAAGAAATATTTATTTAAATCAATCATTTATTAATTCTAAAAACTTATATCTATGTTCAGTAAACACCCTAAAGGTCTGATTGCTGCAGCTTTAGCTAATATGGGAGAGCGTTTTGGCTTCTATATTATGATGGCGATTTTGACATTGTTTATTTCAGCGAAATTTGGATTGTCCGAGACAACTACCGGATACATTTATTCCGCGTTCTATGCTTCCATTTATATTTTAGCTTTGGCGGGAGGTGTTATTGCTGATAAGACGAAAAATTTTAAAGGCACTATTTTAGTAGGGCTGATATTAATGGCTATCGGTTATTTGATTATTGCCATTCCTACTCCGACCCCTGTTCCTAGTATGGCTCTTTACTTGGGATTAACTTGTTTCGGACTTTTGGTGATTGCTTTTGGTAATGGTTTATTTAAAGGAAATCTGCAGGCTTTGGTAGGCCAGATGTATGATGACCCTAAATATTCAAACCTACGTGATGCCGGTTTCCAGATATTTTATATGTTTATCAATATTGGAGCTGTTTTTGCACCGTTTATTGCTATTGGTGTGCGCAACTGGTGGTTGAAGGTGAACAACTTTGATTATGATGCTACTTTACCTGAATTGTGCCATCAATATTTAGAAAAAGGAAATGATATGGCTCCACAGGCAATGGAGAATCTGACAACTTTGGCTAAGAGTGTTGTTCTTGATGGGACTCCTGTAACAGATATGGGTATGTTTGTTAATAACTACCTTGATGTGTTTAACCGTGGTTTTCAGTATGCTTTTATGGCTGCTATTGGTGCTATGCTTGTTTCGCTGATTATTTATATGGCAAATAAGAAACGCTTCCCGGATCCTGCGACTAAATTGGAAACCAGTAAAGGTACTGCGACTGTGAATAAGGAAGAAATCCAAATGAGCGCTACTGAAATCAAACAACGTATCTATGCTTTGTTTGCAGTATTCGGTGTTGTTATTTTCTTTTGGTTATCTTTCCACCAGAATGGTTATTCTTTGACTTATTTTGCCCGTGACTATGTGGATTTGAGTGTTATTAATATCGACTTAGGTTTTACGCAGATCAAGGGAGCTGAAATATTCCAGAGCGTTAATCCGTTCTTCGTTGTATTCCTGACTCCATTTATCATGTGGATGTTCGGCTCAATGAAAAAGAATGGTAAAGAACCTTCTACCCCGATGAAGATTGCCATCGGTATGGGTATTGCCGCATTAGCGTATGTATTCTTGATGGTATTCTCCTTTACATTGCCTTCGAAAGAGGTGTTGGGTACTATGAGTGCTGCTGAAATAAATACTATTCGTGTGACTCCGTGGATTATGATCGGTCTGTATTTCATCCTTACAGTTGCCGAATTGTTCATTTCTCCTCTGGGATTATCGTTTGTATCTAAGGTTGCTCCTCCTCATTTGCAAGGATTAATGCAAGGTTGCTGGTTAGCTGCAACAGCTGTGGGTAATTCACTGCTGTTTATCGGTGGTATTCTTTATACAACTGTTCCTATCTGGGCTTGCTGGTTAGTATTTGTAGGCGCAACAGGTGCTTCTATGATTGTAATGCTTTCAATGGTAAAATGGCTGGAACGCGTAGCGAAATAGAATCCCGTCATTGACTAAATAACAAAATGCCCCGGAACATTCACGATACTTGTTCCGGGGCATTTTGGTTTATTAAATATCCAATCCCATAATATAATCATTCATATAATACCCGTTGCCAATCGGGAAATCACCTTCCCGTAACTTTCTCATTCCCATGTATTCGTAAAACTGCAAGGCTTTATTGTTACGATTCACGTTGAGTTCCATCAGACAAGGTTCCGGGTGCATCTCCTTGATGCATTTGATTGCTTCCTTAAATAAGAAACTACCGCAATGCGTACCCTGAAAGCGGGGGAGAACATAGATTTTCTGAAGATGGAATACATCTTTTTCCTGTTGCTGCACAGAGACGTATCCGCATGGCTCATTCTCTTTATAGGCGATGGAATACACATGCCCTTCTTCTTCCATTTGCTTGCGCACATTGGAAGGAGCATACATCCAGTCCATCATATAATCCAGTTGTTCAGGAGATAAAATATCCTTGTAGGTGGCGGGGAATACCTCCTTTGCCATCATATGAATAAGCTCGCAATCGGCTACCGTTGCTTTTCGAATTGTAAACATACGTACTTTCTATTTTATGGTTTAACGGGCACAAATATAGCCATTATTTCTTTTTATAATAAGGTAAGCACTCTCTAATGTTTTAATTATTATTAATTTATAGTACTTTGTAATGCAAGGTACTTAAGTAATGCATATATTTGTGCCATCTAAAAGAAGTGAATAATGAAAGTAGACAATGTAAAATCACAGATGAGGAAAGGCATGCTTGAATATTGCATCATGCTTTTGCTGCACAAAGAGCCTGCCTATGCTTCTGATATTATTCAGAAATTGAAAGAAGCCCAGCTGATTGTAGTGGAAGGCACCTTGTATCCGTTGCTGACCCGTCTGAAAAATGATGACCTGTTAAGTTATGAGTGGGTGGAATCTACCCAGGGACCTCCCCGCAAGTACTATAAACTCACTGAACAAGGAGAAACCTTTTTGGGAGAACTGGAAATTTCCTGGAAAGAACTTAACGACACAGTGAATCATATAGCCAATAGATAATTCGAAAAAGAAGAAATAAAAATGAAAAAGACATTGACCATAAATTTAGGAGGAATAGTTTATCATATAGATGACGATGCCTACCGACTGTTAGACAATTATCTGTCTAATTTGAAACATTATTTTCGTAAACAGGAGGGTGCGGAAGAAATTGTAGACGATATTGAGATGCGTATTGCCGAACTGTTTGCCGAGAAAGTAACTGAAGGAAAACAGGTCATCACAGTTTCGGATGTAGAAGAAATTATCGCCCGCGTAGGCAAACCGGAAGATTTTGGTATTGCTGACGAGGATACAGATTCACAGAAAAGAACGGAGCAAGCATCGTCCGCTAATCAAAGTAATACGCAAACCTCTGCCCAACGTCGCTGGTTCCGTGATCCGGATAATAAATTGTTGGGTGGTGTGGCAGCAGGACTGGCAGCTTACTTCGGTTGGGACATCACATTGGTGCGTATCCTGATGATTATTCTGGTGTTTGTGCCTTATTGTCCGATGATTATCCTTTATGTTATCGGATGGCTCGTTATTCCGGAAGCCCGTACCGCCGCAGAAAAGTTAAGTATGCGTGGAGAAGCGGTAACCATTGAGAATATTGGCAAAACAGTGACAGACGGCTTCGAACGGGTAGCAGATGGGGTTAATAATTATGTGAACTCCGGTAAACCTCGTACCTTTCTTCAAAAGATAGGCGATGTATTTGTTTCCATTGCTGCCGTCCTCTTTAAGATATTTCTGGTAGCTCTTGTCATTCTTTGTTGCCCTGTCTTGTTCGTATTGGCTGTCGTATTGGTAGCGTTGGTATTTGCGGCAATTGCTGTGGCAGTCAGTGGAGGAGCTTTACTTTATGAATTGTTGCCTGCCATCGACTGGATGCCGGTTGCTTCCGTCTCTCCTATGATGACATTATTAGGTACGATTGCCGGAGTTGCCCTCATTGGTATTCCATTAGGAGCTTTTTTGTATACCATCTTGCGCCAGCTATTCCATTGGTCACCAATGGGAACAGGTTTGAAATGGTCGTTACTGATTTTATGGATATTGGGTGCGGTCATTATGGTTATCAATCTTTCTGCTCTTGGCTGGCAACTGCCTCTGTATGGGCTGCACTGCTGTTAACTAAGCCTCATTCTATTAAAAAAGGATAATATTTATTCTTTTATAAGTAAATGTACCCCGATAGTGTGTCCGGGGTACATTTTTTGTTTTCCCTTATTCATCGTAAATCGAGATTTTTTAGTAAGTTTGTAAATACGTATTCAGGAAATAAAATGGGTGAACATATATGTTTTAGGAGAAACGAACGTTTAGCGACAGTCAATCCTTATTGGAGAGGAAATCCGATGGTGCGCGGACGTTTTTTTAACAGGCAGCATCGCTTCCGTCCGGGGATGGGCAGCGTGTTGAAATGGCGTCTTTCGCCCAATCCCCAACGCAAAGAGAAGAAGACGGTGAAATGGGACCCGAAAGTTTGTTATCTTCGCTCATTGGATGCGATGGTAGGAGATTCTCTGATATGGCTCGGACATAATTCTTTCTTTCTTCAATTAGCAGGTAAGCGAATCATGTTCGATCCGGTGTTCGGCAGTATTCCTTTTGTGAAAAGACAGAGCGAATTTCCTGCTAATCCTGATATATTTACGGAGATTGATTATCTACTTGTCAGTCATGACCATTTCGACCATTTGGATAAACAGAGTATAGCCCGCTTACTGAAGAACAACCCGCAAATGAAACTTTTCTGCGGCTTGGGAACCGGTGAACTGATTCAGGGATGGTTCCCTGAAATGAAAGTGATTGAAGCCGGATGGTATCAACAAATGGAAGATGAAGGATTGAAGATCACGTTTCTGCCGGCACAACACTGGAGCAAACGTTCCGTACGCGATGGCGGTCAGCGACTGTGGGGAGCTTTTATGCTGCAAGGAAATGGGATTTCTCTTTATTATAGTGGTGATACGGGTTATTCCAGCCATTTTCGTGAGATTCCCGATCTGTTCGGAGCACCGGATTATGCTTTGTTAGGTATCGGTGCATACAAACCTCGCTGGTTTATGCGTCCCAACCATATATCGCCATACGAATCCTTGACTGCTGCCGAAGAAATGAATGCAGGTCTTACCATTCCCATGCATTATGGCACATTCGACTTGTCTGACGAGCCTTTGCACGATCCTCCGAAAGTTTTTGCAGCAGAAGCAAAGAAACGGAAGATTCCAGTGGAGATTCCCTATTTGGGAGAGATTGTAAAATTGAAAAAACAGAAATAATTAGAAACGAATAAAGAGATGAAGAAATTAGAAGTAAAAGACCTGAAAGAAAACTTTTTCGAAGCGATTGGAAAAGAGTGGATGCTGGTTACGGCCGGAACAAAAGAGAAGTTTAACACGATGACAGCAAGTTGGGGTGGCATCGGTTGGCTGTGGAATAAACCGGTTGCTTTCGTTTTTATCCGTCCCGAACGGTATACATACGAGTTTGTAGAGGAGAACGATTACCTGACACTTTCTTTCTTGGGAGAAGAAAATAAGAAAATTCACGCTATTTGTGGCTCCAAGTCGGGACGTAATATAGATAAAGTAAAAGAAACTGGATTGAAACCAGTGTTTACAGAAAATGGCAATGTGTTGTTTGAGCAGGCACGATTGAGCCTGGAGTGTAAGAAGCTTTATGCTGACGGTATCAAACCGGAATGTTTTCTGGATAAGGAATCATTGGAAAAGTGGTACGGTGGTGCTCATGGCGGTTTCCACAAGATGTATATTGTAGAAATTGAAAATATTTATTCGGAGTAAGATTTAGCCGATTTATGATGGATGCAATGGAGAAGGCTCTGAACTCAAGTAGATTGAGAACAGAGCCTTCTTTTATTTTACTTTATTGGAAAGTCGTTAAGCACAGATTATATGAAATATGCAGTTTTAGTGAATCAAATGACTGTGAGATTCGTATAATCCGTGCTTTAAAATTTTACTTAGATGGAGCTTTCTTCACCCATTTGTCCAGCCATTCGAAGAATGTGCGTTGCCATAGAACCCCATTCTGCGGTTTCAATACCCAGTGGTTTTCATCCGGATAAATCAGCAACTCTGCAGGAACACCACGCATCACGGCAGCATCGAAAGCAGCCATTGCCTGATTAGCCAAAATACGATAGTCTTTTTCTCCATGAATACAGAGGATAGGCGTATCCCATTTCTCCACGAATAGGTGAGGAGAGTTGGCAAACGTACGTTGTGCCACCGGGTTTTGTTTTTCCCAGTATGCGCCTCCCATATCCCAGTTGGCAAACCATTTTTCTTCAGTTTCCAGATATTGCATTTCCATATTGAAGATACCGTCGTGGGCGATGAAGGCTTTGAATCGTTTGTCATGATGTCCCGCCAACCAGTATACGGAGAATCCTCCGAAGCTGGCACCTACACATCCCAAGCGATCTTTGTCTACATACGGTTCTTTTGCCATTTCATCGATAGCAGTGAAATAATCTTTCATACACTGGCCACCGTAGTCACCACTGATCTGTTCGTTCCATTCCACGCCAAATCCCGGCAAGCCGCGACGATTCGGAGCAACAATGATATAATCATTGGCTGCCATAATCTGGAAGTTCCAGCGATAAGACCAGAACTGGCTTACCGGACTTTGCGGACCTCCTTCACAGAACAGCAAAGTCGGATATTTCTTGTTCGGATCAAACTGCGGAGGATAGATTACCCATGTCAACATCTGTTTGCCATCTGTTGTTTTCATCCAGCGACCTTCCACTTTACCCATTTCCAACTGGTCATAGATTTGCTTGTTTTCCTGCGTCAGTTGAGTAGTAGAGCCATCCAGCTCCACTGTATAAATCTCATCACCCATGCTCATAGAATGACGTTTGGCGATCAGTTTATCCCCGAAAAGAGCTACACTTTCATAATCGTACATTCCTGAAGTGATTGCCTTTACCGAATCATTGGCTAAATCCAGCGCATAAATCTGCGATTCTCCGTGCCATACCCCTGTGAAATAGATAGTCTTGGCATCTGCACCCCAGACAAAAGCGTCTACATTCGATTCGAATGCTTTGCTCACAAAACGTTTCTCTCCGGTTTCCAGGTTCATGATGAACAGACGGTTCAAATCCGCTTCATATCCGTCACGTTCCATGCTCTGCCAGGCAATATACTTGCCATCCGGTGAATATTGCGGATTGGTATCGTATCCTTTGTTCTCTTCCGTAATATTTTCCGTCTTCTTGGTGTTCAAGTCATAGATATAAATATCGGAGTTGGTGGAAATCGCATATTCCAGTCCTGTCTTTTTACGGCAAGTGTAAGCCACTTTGTCCGAAGTAGTATTCCAGGCAAGTTGCTCAATGCCACCCCAGGGTTTCATTGGACTTTCATACGGTTCTCCGTTCAGGATATCCACAATATTGGAAATACCGTTACCGTCGAAGTCGGCAACAAAAGGATGTGGAGCTGTCGTCACCCATTCATCCCAATGTTTGTACATTAGGTCGGTCACGATGATACCTGTGGCTTTCGGCAGGTCCGGATATTTATCAGCAGTGCTTTCTTTCGTCTTTACTTGTGAAATAAACAGCAGCTTTTTGCCATCCGGTGAAATGGAATAACCTTCGATGTCTCCGTCGTAGTTGGTCAATTGCTTGCGTCCGCTACCGTCCGGATTCATTTCATAGAGCTGGCTGCTTCCATTGTCATTACTTAAGAATGCAAGTTTGGTGCCTCCTTTAATCCATGTCACTTCATTTTCCTGATACGGGGTATGAGTGATTTGCTGGTTTTCGCTTCCGTCTGCGTTCATCACGAAAACTTCGCGGTTACTCTTGTTTTCCGGTACACTGTAATACGCTACCGTATACGCAATTTTCTTTCCGTCGGGCGATACGGCGAATCCGCCGATACGTCCCATAGCCCAAAGTGCTTCGGGAGTCATGCGCTTCCCTTCGATCTTAATATCCGATTTCTCGATAAGCACCTGATCTGTTTTGCCTGCGTCTTTGGTTCCTCCGCAGGCAGCTAACAACATTGCTGCCGACATCATAAATAAATTAGCTTGTCTCATATATTTTATAAAATGTTTATTTTCTTGCGAAGATAGTGAAAAAAGGATTTAAATCTTCTTTTTCTGCCAGTTTCCTTTCTTCATATACCAGTAGCAGAACAACAGTATAAAAGTACCGTACACACATTCTGTCGTCCAGGCAAATGCGACATCCATTCGCAGATACATGATGAAATATGCAGAGTATGTGACATAGATAGCCAGTACACAAAGTTCCATAGCCAATGCAGTCCGCGTATTTCCTGTTCCTGATACCGATTGGAAATACACATTGGCAGGCACCAGTACCAGATAGGCAGAGCATAGTACCCACAGTGAAGGTACGGATGCCGCTCTCAAATCCGGCATATCTGTATAAATACGTAGGATCAGATCCGGAAATAGACAGAAGAATATCAGAATTGGCAATACAAATATATATCCAATGCGAATGTGCTGCCTGATAGTACCCCGTACACAATCCTGTTCACCTGCACCGATCAGATTGCTGACCAATGAACCACAGGTGGATGCAAATGCCATTGCAATCATAAACGGGATTCCCGACACGTTTCGGATAATGTTCGCGATTGCCAAAGAGCGCTCTCCCAAATGTTCCACAAATAGAAAGAACATAAACCAGGTAGACAAAGAAACAAAGTTCTGGATCATTGTCCACACAGAAACATTCAGTATTCGTTTCAGTGTTTTCCCTTGGAACTTAGGCAGTATATTCAATGCATACTTCCTGCAGTCAATCCGTTTCCAGGTATAGATGATAAAGAAAATCACCGATACCATTTCAGCCAGCGAAGAGCCGATAGCAGCACCGGCAATTCCCAATTGCGGGAAACCGAATTTTCCGAAAATCAGGATATAATTGAATACCACATTCGAAAGTACCATCACAATAGAGTTCAAAGTCAGCGTCTTGGTCTGCGTCGTACCTACAAAGAAGGCGCGGAACATCACCATGATAAAAGAGAAGAAGAACCCGTACACACGCCAATGAATATAACTCTCGGCTGCATCGTAAATGTGAGGAGACGAAATGATATTCTTGAGGATATATGGTGAGAATACGATGGAGAACGTGAATAAAATCACTGCCATGGCAAGCAGGAAATATATGCCCTGATAAAAAATGGGTCCGATTTCCTTGTAGTTTCCTTCTCCATTGCGACGTGCAATTAATATCTGGGCACCGATGCTGAAACCGAATGCCATCATGAAAATGGCAAGGTAATATACACCTGCAATGGCGGAAGCACCTAATTCGATTTCTCCGACACGTCCCAGAAAAGCAGTGTCCGTCATACCAATCATCTGTTCCATAATCAGACTGATTAGGATAGGGTAGGAGATTGTCCAGATTTGTTTATAAGAATATTTAGTTTTCATCCTATTTTATTTTTTAGAGAAAGAAAGCCGGGCAACCAAAATAGGATGTCCGGCTTTCTTAGAATATGATTCAGGAATAATTCCTTATTTTTTATTCTGTCTTTGCTGCTGCAGTAGCTCTTGTTGCTTTTGCATCGCTTCCAGGCGGGCAGCAAATCCGGTCTTTTTCATTTGTTTCGGGTCCTTCTTTTTCGCTTCAAGAATAGCCAACAATTTAGTTTCGTCGGTCGTTTTACGAAGCAGAATCATAGTACCCACGCTAATCAGCGTTGACACGAAGTAGTAATAGTTCAAACCTGACGGATAGTCGTTCAAGACAAACAAGAACATAATCGGCATCAGATACATCATCCATTTCATTGCCGCCATTTGCGGTTGCGCTCCGGTATCCTGCATAGACATCGTGTACTTCGTGTTCAAGATGTTTGTCACCGTCATCAGCAAGCAGAACAAGCTAAGGTGGTTGCCCAGGAACGGAATATGGAATGGGAATGTGATGATAGCGTCATAAGTAGAAAGGTCGTCCGCCCATAAGAAACTCTGTTGACGCAGCTCGATAGCACTCGGCACGAACATAAACAAAGCCATCAGGATAGGGAACTGCAATAACATCGGCAGACAGCCGCCCATCGGGCTTACCCCGTACTGGCTGTAAAGACCCATCACCTCCTGCTGTTTCTTCATTGCATCTTCCTGCTTCGGATATTTCTTGCTGATTTCGTCAATTTTCGGTTTCAATACACGCATCTTGGCAGAAGACATGTACGTTTTCCAGGTAGCCGGATAAACCACGACTTTCACCATGATGGTCAGAATCAACAGTACGATACCCATGCTCAATCCCCAACCGGATAACCAGTCGAATACGTTGATTGTGATAAACTGGTTAATCCAGCGAATCAACGGCCAGCCCAGATAAACCAGTCTGTGAAGTTCCCATTTCTCGTCGCGGCCTTTATCCAACGCTTTCAGCGTCTTAAAGTGGTTCGGGCCGAAATAGAAATACATCTCTGTCGGTTCTTTGCCTGTCGGATCAAAGAAAGTATTCATTTCAGCAGAATAATCTTTGATATATCCGCTTCCTTGCTGCTCCATTTTTGACTTTACGGAAACCTTGTCGAAATCCTGTTCAGCAATAAATACAGACGAGAAGAACTGATTCTTGAAAGCTACCCAATCAATGCGTCCCGGCAAATCCTGACTGTCATCTTTGGCAGCAGATAAGTTGTCCACATTGTCACCTGTTACTTTATAAGTCAGTTCCGACAGACGATTCTCATAAGTGAATCCTTTTTCCAGTTGGCGGGCACGTTGTGACCAGTCGATGTCCACATACTTGGTGCTTGCCAACTTGTTTTCCATGCCTGTCGCTTTGATTTCAAAGTTCATCAGGTAGCTATCCGGTTTCAGCGTATAGATGAAATCGATATAGCTTGCGCTATCCGCAGCCAGACGCATGGTAACACTACTATCCGTCTTGTTTACAGCCTCAAAGAAATAATCTTTGGTCTGGATGGCTCCTGCTTTGTTGTAGAAGTTGAAGTTCATCGAAGCATCGTCACCGTCGAACAACATAATCGGTGTCTTTTTGTCCTGTGCCATATAATCCTTCAGCATGGCTGAATAGACACGTCCGCCTTTTGTTGCGAAAGTAATTTCCGCTACATTATTCTGGATGCTGATTTTAGAATCGGTCCCATGCAAGGCATTGAAAAACAAAGCAGAAGAATCGGCAGCCGATGCAACCTCTTTTTGGCTGTTAGCCAGCGCAGCTTCTGTTTTCGCCTTCAGCGCTTCCTCCTGCTGCTGTACTACGGCAATAGAGTCATAGTATCTTTTTTGTGCAGCTATCTGTTCCTCGCTTGGACGACTCAAAAAGCTGAATCCTACCAATAATATGCCTATTAGAACGAGACCTGTGATGGTGTTTTTATCCATTCTTATTTTAATTACAAATTATAAAATTACAAACTACCGGTCGTTTACCGCGTATTGTTAGCCTTTTGCCGTTGTTTTTTCGTTTTCGATGGCAGCCTTCACGAATGCCACGAACAACGGATGAGGGTTCAGTACCGTACTGCCATATTCCGGATGGAACTGTGTACCGACAAACCATTTCAAAGCCGGGATTTCAACGATTTCTACCAGATCCGATTCCGGGTTGATACCTACACATTTCATGCCGGCAGCTTCATATCGGTCTTTATAGTCATTGTTGAACTCATAGCGATGACGGTGACGTTCCTGAATATGTTCTTGTCCGTAAGCCTGATATGCTTTCGAACCTTTCTGCAATACACATTCGTAAGCACCCAGACGCATCGTACCACCCATGTTGGTGATTGCTTTCTGTTCTTCCATGATATCAATCACGTTGTGCGGAGTCTTTTCATCCATTTCACGTGAGTTGGCATCAGCGTATCCCAGTACGTTGCGTGCAAATTCGATGGCGATGCATTGCATACCCAAACAAATACCGAAAGTCGGAATGTCATGCGTACGTGTATATTTGATAGCGACAAACTTGCCGTCAATACCCCGTTGGCCGAATCCCGGACCGATCATTACACCTGCCATGCCTTTCAAAGCTTCACCTACATTTTCGTCTGTCAGTTTCTCACTGTTTACGAAATGAACTTCCACTTTGCGGTCATTGTAAGTACCCGCTTGCGATAAAGCTTCACGGATAGACTTGTAAGCGTCCTGCAAATCGTATTTTCCAACCAGTGCAATATTGATCGGTTCTTTAGTCTCTGCAGCGTGACGACGTTCCAGGAATTTACGCCATGGGCCGAGTCCCGGAGTTTCTCCTACCGGCAGTCCCATCTTTTCGAGGATAGTGCTGTCCAGCCCTTGCGCCTGCATCAGGATAGGTACTTCGTAAATTGTTTCCGCGTCGATAGACTGCACGACGGCTTTATCGTCTACATTACAGAATTGTGCCACTTTCTTACGCAGTCCGTCACTTAGCGGATGCTCGGCACGCAGTACCAGTACATCCGGCTGAATACCCACACTTTGGAGTTCCTTTACAGAATGTTGCGTCGGTTTTGTTTTCAATTCTCCGGCAGCAGCAAGATAAGGAACATAGGTCAAGTGTACGCAAAGAGCGTTCTTACCGAGTTCCCATTTCAACTGACGGATACTTTCGAGGTAGGGGAGTGATTCGATGTCACCTACCGTACCACCGATTTCAGTAATCACAAAATCAAACTTGTATTTATTACCAAGCAGTTTTACATTCCGTTTGATCTCGTCTGTGATGTGAGGAATCACCTGGATCGTTTTACCCAGATAATCTCCACGACGTTCCTTGTCAATGACGCTCTTGTAGATACGTCCCGTAGTAATGTTGTTCGCCTTTGTCGTTTGTATACCCAGGAATCGCTCATAGTGTCCCAAGTCGAGGTCGGCTTCGTGTCCGTCTACGGTTACATAGCACTCTCCGTGCTCATAAGGATTCAATGTTCCCGGGTCGATGTTGATATACGGGTCAAACTTCTGGATGGTTACATTATAACCTCTTGCTTGCAGCAACTTACCGATGGATGATGAGATGATCCCTTTTCCTAAAGAAGAGGCAACACCACCGGTGACGAAAATATACTTTGTTTCTCCCACAGCTATAACTGTTTTAATAATTGTTTACTTAGTAGTATTCTTACGAACTTAAAAACCGCAAAATTATAAAAAAAAGAGGAAGATTACAGTCTTTCGTCTCCACAATTTTATTAAAAAATGCAATTTTAAAAGAATCCTATGATTTCTGAACAAAATAATGTAGCTTTGCACTCTAAACCATAGACAAATATGATGAGAATTACTACTTTATGTTCAGCGTTTATTCTGTCAATCTTATCGTTATCGCTTTTTGCACAGGAATCTGTCGATCCCTCTCCACTTCCGACTGACTCTCTGCAGCCTGCTCCTGAAGCGATTAAACCTGCCAAAACGGTTAAATCTTCAACAGTTGTGGCAAAAGCCAGAGTCGTGAAAGCAGATACGCTTTCGGCGGAGCTTCAGAAATATTTGATGCTCAAACTGAATATGTCGGGGCCGACTCCGAAACTGGATACCGTTTCTTATTTATATAATAAGTATGTCGCGCAATTAGATTATTTGAACGATCTGTCTGTGCCGCCACGTTATATTCCGTCTGATCCCGATTATTTTCGTCTGTTCACACCATTGGCATATTATTATGCTCCGATGGCACAATATTCGAAATTGGAATGGAAGCCTATGCAATGGGACACCACTCCTCAACTGACAGCGGAACTTCTGCCTTATGATACCCTGGCATTTACCAAAACCCAGCGTGTCGAGAAAATAGTGAACAGTGCATTGATGGATCTTTATTTGGAACGTCCGAACTTGGTTGTCACTACAGAAGACCGCATCATGAGTCGTGATGTATTCCGTCACGATGTGAAGCCGAAAATATCTCCCAAAGCAAACGTTATTCATCTGTTTCAACCGGAAAATATGGATGATAATGTAGGGAAAGCCAATATGAAGATTAGTCGGCCGAACTGGTGGGTGACCGGAGGTAACGGATCGTTGCAGATTAGCCAGAACCACCTTTCGGATAACTGGTATAAGGGAGGTGAAAGTAACTTCTCCGGATTAGCCACTTTTCAGATTTTTGCCAACTATAATGACAATGAAAAGGTGCTGTTTGAGAACCAGCTGGAAGCTAAAGTAGGTATGACTTCCACTCCGTCAGATGAATACCATAAATATCTGTTCAATACAGACCAATTTCGTTTGTATAATAAATTAGGTTTGAGAGCTTTCAAGAATTGGTATTATACCATTTCGTCCGAGTTTAAGACACAGTTTTTCAACGGATATAAAGCTAACAGCGAAGAATTGGTTTCATCTTTCATGTCTCCGGCAGATTTGGCGGTTAGTGTCGGTATGGATTATAAATTGAGTAAGAAGAAATTTAATCTTTCTGTGTTTATGGCGCCGTTGACTTATAACTTGCGTTATATCGGTAATTCTGAAGTAGACGAAACTAAGTTTGGCTTAGACAAAGGAAAATGCTCTAAAAACGACTTTGGTTCCCAGTTGCAATCCACATTGAACTGGACCATCATCTCTGCAGTAACTTTAGAGTCTCGTCTCAATTATCTGACTAACTATCATTGGGCACGTGTAGAATGGGAAAATACATTCAACTTCGTTTTGAACCGTTATCTTTCTACCAAGCTCTATATACATACCCGTTTTGACGATAGCTCGAAACCGACTGAAGGAGACAGCTTCTTCCAGTTGAAAGAATTGCTTAGCTTCGGTATCAATTATAAGTGGTAAGTAAATCGAAAGAATAGAAATCAGGCGCGGAAATTCCGCGCCTGATTTGTTTAGGGATGTTGTACAAAATATGGGTGGTAAAATAGAACCAATGTGATAGCGGATTTTTCACGTCCAAGATAGTCTTAACTGTATATTTCTATTTGTATGTAAAAAAAGAAAGCGTTTTTTCTTGTTTACTATTTATAATTTTATCTATCTTTGTCACCGAATTCAATCCATTGCCTAAGGGGTATGGAAAAATGAGGGGTAAAAATACATGATCATTAAGAAAAATGACGATCGAAATCTTCTGCCAACATATGTGATTGGCAGCAGCGTAGCGCGCTCAAAACGTTGGTTGGTGGCAATCGTACGTATTTGTCACGAGAAAAAAACGGGTGAGTGGCTTACGAAAATGGGGATCGAAAATTTCCTTCCAATTCAACAAGAAGTTCATCAATGGAGCGACCGCCGTAAAATTGTCGACCGGGTACTGCTTCCGATGATGATTTTCGTTCACGTTGATCTGCAAGAACAAAAAGAAGTCCTGACTTTATCTTCTATCAGCCGTTACATGGTATTACGTGGGGAGAGTACTCCGGCTGTTATTCCTGATCAACAAATGTTGCGATTTAAGTTTATGCTCGATTACTCGGATGAGACGATTAGCATGAGTACATCGCCATTGGCTCCGGGAGAGAAAATACGGGTAATCAAGGGACCATTGGCAGGATTGGAAGGGGAATTAGTACATGTGAATGGGAAATCGAAAGTTGCTGTTCGATTGACAATGTTAGGGTGTGCATGTGTAGATATACCGGCAGGGTGTGTAGAGCCGGTATCTGAAAATGGGGATTTACGTGATTGAGTAATCAATCTATTTTATAGGGGTATGGGGATTTTACTGCAAAAATGTAATGAAAGTCTGTAAAATAGCAGGCAGTCTATCTGACATCGGTAACCAAACAGTGGATATATTTATCGATGACCTCTCTCAAAAATAAAAATCCATAAAGTATTATGAATTATATCTTTACAAAAGATATAGTGTAGAAATGTATGTACGTATCGAAAGATGAAGGGATTCTCTGTTGGGCTACACCAACATGGAAATCGTAGTCATAGTCCTTGTACCGATTGTAATCAATCAGATAAATCAAATTTCGAAATATTATTTTATTCATTTATACTATAATGGAAAAAACATTGAAGGGCATAGTGCAATATGCCCGCAAAAATTATTTCAGTTATTGGGCTATTTTAGGTATTGACACGGCAATTTCTGTATCATGTTCGTTGGTCGCTTATGCGGTAATTCATTATATGGCGCATGTTCCAATGACCGACTGGATGCTCTGTAAATTTGCTTGCGTTTCTTTGGTGGCAAGTGTTGCGGGCTCTTTATTATTCCATACTTATCGTAATACAATTCGTTTCTCACAGGCACGTGAACTTTGGCGTATCATGTGTGCCGTTTTATTTAAAATTGCCTGTTTGGTCATTATTTCTTTTGGAGTTATATATGAGACCCAATTGCCATATAATTATAAAATATCCTATCTTCTATTTGATGGTTTATTGACTTTAGTGATCTTGACGACCTTCCGTGTATCATTGATAATCGTCTATGATTTTTTATTGGATTGGGTGAATAAAAAGAACACACGTATTCTTATTTATGGTACTAATGAAGAGAGTGTAGCCTTGAAGTTACGTCTTAGGGATAGTGCACATTATAAAGTAGCCGGTTTTTATGTATATGGTAAAAATAACAGCCGACGCCGATTGGCAGATCTTCCCGTTTATTACTTTGAAAATGAATCGGATGTTGATTATATCATGCGGAAGCGCGGAATTAAGGGGATTCTGTTTGCCCGTTATGAAGATACCCGCCTGGAAGAAAAACGACTTCTGGAATATTGTAAAAACAATGAACTTAAAACATTGATAGCTCCTACTATCAGTGAAGCGGATTCTGATGGAAACTTTCATCAGTGGGTACGTCCTATTAAGATTGAGGATTTGTTGGGTCGTGCCGAAATTAATATCAACCTTCGTCAGGTTGCAGAAGAATTCAGGGGAAAAGTGGTGTTGGTGACTGGTGCGGCAGGCAGTATTGGTAGTGAACTTTGCCGTCAATTGGTGCAGATGGGAATTCAGAAACTTATCATGTTCGACTCTGCAGAAACACCTTTGCATAATGTCCGTCTTGAGTTTGAGAAAAAATATCCGAATATAGATTTTGTTCCGGTGATTGGTGATGTGCGTGTGAAGGAACGCGTTCGTATGGTATTCGAATTGTATCATCCTCAAATTGTTTTTCATGCTGCTGCTTATAAACATGTGCCTTTGATGGAAGAAAATCCTTGTGAAGCTGTACTTGTCAATGTGACCGGTTCTCGTCAGGTGGCTGATATGGCTGTAGAATATGGTGCTGAAAAGATGATTATGGTGTCTACGGATAAAGCTGTAAATCCTACTAATGTAATGGGCTGTTCCAAGCGTTTAGCTGAAATCTATGTTCAAAGTCTGGGATGTGCTATCCGTGAAGGAAAAGTGAAAGGTCATACCAAATTTATCACCACCCGTTTTGGTAATGTATTGGGTAGTAACGGTTCTGTCATTCCTCGTTTTAAAGAACAGATAGAGAATGGTGGTCCTGTCACTGTTACTCATCCTGATATTATCCGTTTCTTCATGACCATTCCCGAAGCTTGCCGTTTGGTAATGGAGGCTGCTACCATGGGTGAGGGTAATGAGATCTTTATCTTTGAGATGGGAAAAGCAGTCAAGATCGTTGATCTGGCGACTCGTATGATAGAATTGGCGGGGTATCGTCCGGATGAAGATATAAAAATAGAATTTACGGGATTACGTCCGGGTGAGAAGCTTTATGAAGAGGTGTTGAGTGATAAAGAAAATACAATCCCAACAGAGAATAAGAAAATCATGATCGCCAAAGTTCGTCGGTATGAATATGCTGATATTCTTGATACTTATGCAGAGTTTGAAAGGTTGTCGCGTGCTGTAAAGATCATGGATACCGTGCGGTTGATGAAGAAAATAGTTCCGGAGTTCAAATCAAAAAATTCTCCGCGATTTGAAGTACTAGATAAAGAATAAATAGGAAATAATCAACAAAAGATTCTATAAATAAATTATCATTTAATATGAATAAATCATTGCGCACGCATTTGAATGTACGAAGCTTGTATGAAAGTCTGTTTTCTTGCCTGATAGCGGTATTTCTGCTTGCTTCCTGTCAGTCTTATAAGAAAGTTCCTTATTTGCAGGATGCGGGAGTTGTAAAGGACACCAATCAACAGGAAAATTTGTATGATGCCAAGATAATGCCTAAAGACTTACTTACTATCATTGTGTCATGTACTAGCCCGGAACTTGCAGTCCCGTTCAACTTGACGGTGGCAACTCCTGCCAATGTGGCTACTGCCAGCACCCAATTGACTACCCAGCCTGTTTTACAACCTTATCTGGTAGATAATGAAGGCAAGATCAATTTTCCTGTTCTGGGTGAATTAAAAATAGGTGGACTGACGAAAAGAGAAGCTGAACAACTGATAATAGACAAACTGAAACCTTACATAAAGGAGACTCCGATAGTTACTGTCCGTATGGTAAACTATAAAATTTCTGTATTAGGTGAGGTTGCCCGTCCAGGTACATTTACTATCAACAACGAGAAAGTCAACTTGTTGGAAGCTCTTGCCATGGCCGGTGACATGACGGTCTGGGGAGTTCGTGACAATGTAAAACTGATTCGTGAAGGTGCTGATGGCAAACAGGAAATTGTGACATTGGATTTAAACAAGGCGGAGACAATTCTTTCTCCTTATTATTGGTTACAGCAGAATGATATAGTCTATGTGACTCCTAATAAAGCAAAAGCTCGTAACTCTGATATAGGTAATAGTACCAGCTTGTGGTTCTCCGCTACTTCTATTCTGGTATCATTGGCAAGTTTATTAGTAACAATCTTCAAATAGTAATATAGATATGATTGAGGAAAAAAGAGAGAACCGGGGTGAGCAACCGGAAGAGCTGGTGAATATTCAGGAAATCCTTTTCCGTTACCTGATCCACTGGCCCTGGTTTGTGGTTTCTGTAATAATCTGTATCGCCTGCGCATGGGGCTACCTGCGTCTGGCTACTCCTGTCTATAATATATCCGCTACAGTCTTGATCAAGGATGACAAGAAAGGCGGCGGTGCGAGCATGTCCTCCGAACTGGAAAAGATGGGACTGGACGGTTTTGTTTCCTCGTCGAACAATGTAGACAATGAAATCGAGGTGCTGAAATCAAAGTCTCTTGCCCGTGAAGTGGTCAACAATCTGGGACTGTTTGTGACTTATAAGGATGAAGATGAGTTTCCTAATAGGGAACTTTACCGTACCTCGCCCGTAGTGGTGAGCTTGACTCCACAAGAGGCGGAAAAATTGTCTGCACCAATGGAAGTGGAGATGACTTTATTTCCCAATGGTGGGATGGATGCGTTGATAACAGTGAAAGACAAAGAGTACCGGAAACAATTCGATAAATTACCTGCTGTTTTTCCGACCGATGAGGGGACGGTCGCCTTTTTTGAAAGCAAGGATACATTGACGACCAATCAGGCTAAGGAGGAAAGTAAGGAGCGTCATATAAAAGCTTTTATAAACCGGCCGATGTCTGTGGCCAAAGGATATATCAAATCTTTGTCGATAGCCCCTACATCAAAAACTACTTCTGTAGCTGTTCTTTCGTTAAAGAACTCAAATACCCGGCGTGGCAAGGACTTCATCAACAAACTCCTTGAGATGTACAATATCAATGCCAATAATGACAAGAATGAGGTAGCCCAAAAAACCGCAGAATTCATCGACGAACGTATCGGCATTATTTCCAAGGAACTTGGAAGTACCGAACAAGACTTGGAGAACTTCAAGCGTAGCGCCGGAATTACAGATTTGAGCAGTGAGGCGCAAATAGCCTTAACCGGTAATGCTGAATATGAAAAGAAACGTGTGGAAAACCAGACTCAAATCAATTTGGTGATGGATTTGCAACGCTATATGCAAGGTAATGAATATGAGGTCTTGCCAAGTAATATTGGATTACAGGATGCAGCATCAGCTGGTGCAATAGACAGATATAATGAGATGTTGGTTGAAAGAAAGCGCTTGCTCCGTACATCAACCGAGAATAATCCGACGATCATAAATTTGGATACTAGCATCCGTGCGATGCGGAGCAATGTACAGGCTACGCTGGATGCTACATTGAAAGGATTGCAGATAACCAAAGAAGACCTTGCCCGTGAAGCGAACCGCTATTCCCGTCGTATTAATGACGCTCCGACCCAGGAACGTCAGTTCGTAAGTATCGCCCGGCAGCAGGAAATTAAGGCCGGTCTTTATTTGATGTTACTTCAAAAACGTGAAGAGAATGCCATCACTTTGGCAGCTACAGCAAACAATGCCAAGATTATTGATGAAGCGTTAGCAGACGACAATCCGGTTTCTCCTAAGAGGATGATGATCTATCTTGCCGCCTTGGTATTAGGAGTAGGATTTCCGGTAGGTATCATTTATCTGATTGGCTTGACCAAATTCAAGATTGAGGGCCGTGCTGATGTTGAAAAACTAACTTCTCTTCCTGTTATTGGTGATATCCCGTTGGCGGATGAAAAGTCCGGTTCTATAGCTGTATTTGAGAATCAGAATAACCTGATGAGCGAGACATTCCGTAATGTACGTACTAATCTTCAGTTTATGCTTGAAAATGGCAAGAATGTGATTCTGGTGACTTCTACCATCAGTGGTGAAGGTAAGTCTTTCGTATCATCCAATTTGGCCATCAGTCTTTCTTTATTAGGTAAAAAAGTTGTGATAGTTGGTCTTGACATTCGCAAGCCTGGCTTGAATAAGGTTTTTAATATTTCCCAAAAGGAACATGGTATTACCCAGTTTCTGACCAATCCGACAAAGAATCTGATGGATTTGGTACAGCTTTCTGATATCAACAAGAATCTGTTTATTCTTCCCGGTGGAGCAGTTCCTCCCAATCCAACGGAATTATTGGCCCGTGGCGGCTTGGAAAAAGCCATCGAAACATTGAAGGCTAATTTTGACTATGTGATTCTGGATACGGCCCCCGTGGGTATGGTAACTGATACCTTGCTGATAGGGCGTACTGCTGATTTGTCGGTATACGTATGCCGTGCCGATTATACCCGTAAGGCGGAGTTTACTTTGATCAATGAGCTTATGGAAAACAACAAACTGCCTAACCTCTGTATCGCCATTAACGGCTTGGATCTTCAGAAAAAGAAGTACGGCTATTATTATGGTTATGGTAAATACGGCAAGTATTATGGCTATGGCAAGCGTTATGGTTATGGCTATGGTTATGGAGAGAAGCATACAAGTCGGGAAGGTAAATAAACTATTAACAAAACCAAATTAAATATAATATGCGTGATTTCAAAAACATTAAGATCGCGGTAGCCGGTACCGGCTATGTTGGACTGAGCATAGCTACGCTGCTGTCACAACATCATTATGTAACCGCCGTGGATGTAATCCCTGAGAAGGTGGAGAAACTGAACAACAAGTTTTCCCCTATCCAGGATGATTATATCGAGAAGTATCTGGCTGAAAAGCCGCTTAACCTTGTAGCCACTTTGGACGGGAGATCAGCCTATGCCGATGCCGACTTTGTGGTGATAGCCGCTCCCACAAATTATGACCCTGTGAAGAATTACTTCGATACGAGTCTTGTGGAGGAGGTTATCGACCTCGTGCTCGAAGTGAATCCGGATGCCGTAATGGTCATCAAGTCGACGATTCCTGTGGGCTATACCCGTAACCTTTATGTAAAGTACGCCCGGAAAGGAGTAAGGAAGTTCAACCTGCTGTTCTCACCGGAGTTCCTTCGCGAAAGTAAGGCTCTTTATGACAACCTCTATCCGAGCCGTATTATCGTAGGCTATCCGAAGATTCTCGATCGTCTGGAGTTTGCGGAAGAAAATGAGGCGATTCGGTCCGTCACGGATGTCAATATGTTACAGGAAGCGGCCAAGACATTTGCCGTCCTCTTGCAGGAAGGGGCTATTAAAGAAAATATTGACACACTTTTCATGGGTATGAAAGAGGCTGAAGCGGTCAAGCTCTTTGCCAACACCTACCTGGCTCTCCGTGTCAGCTATTTCAATGAACTTGACACATACGCTGAAATGAAAGGATTGGACAGTAAAGCGATCATTGAGGGCGTAGGCCTTGACCCCCGTATTGGGACACATTATAATAATCCTTCATTCGGTTATGGCGGTTATTGCCTGCCGAAAGATACCAAACAACTTCTTGCCAACTATCAGGATGTTCCCCAGAATATGATGTCCGCAATCGTGGAGTCAAACAAGACCCGCAAGGATTATATAGCCGATGCGGTACTCCGCAAGGCTGGATACTATACGGAGAATGGACAATGGGAAGCGTCCAAGGAACGCGCCTGTGTCATCGGTGTATACCGCCTGACCATGAAATCGAACTCTGACAATTTCCGCCAGTCTGCCATTCAAGGTATAATGAAACGTATCAAGGCGAAGGGTGCGGAAGTGATCATCTATGAACCCACACTTGAAAACGGGACTACATTTTTCGGCAGCAGGGTCGTTAACGATTTTGCTGAATTCAAGGCACAGAGCAAGGCTATCATAGCCAACCGCTTTGACAACACTCTGGAAGATGTGGCAGACAAGGTTTATACACGTGACATTTTTAGGAGAGACTGACCATGTTACCATATAATGTAGAGCTGGATGGAAAGATTGTGCTTGTAACGGGTGCCGCAGGTTTTATCGGGAGTTATCTTGTCAGGCGTCTTTTCCATGATTTCCGAAATATTAAGGTAATCGGTATCGATTCCGTCACCGATTATTACGATGTCAATATCAAATACGAGCGTCTCAAGGAAATAGAGTCGTTAAACCGTGACTGGACTTTTGTCCGTGCCTCGATTGCCGATAAGGATGCGGTAGAAAGAATTTTCTCTGAAAACAGAATTTCCGTTGTCGTAAATCTTGCCGCCCAGGCGGGCGTCCGTTACAGTATCACCAATCCTGACGCCTATATCCAAAGTAATCTTATCGGTTTCTATAATATCCTTGAAGCCTGCCGTCATCATGAGGTGGAACATCTGGTTTACGCGTCTTCATCATCCGTATACGGCAGTAACAAGAAAGTTCCGTACTCAACGGACGACAAGGTAGACAACCCGGTCAGCCTTTACGCGGCCACTAAGAAAAGTAATGAACTGATGGCTCACTCGTACTCAAAACTCTACAATATTCCGTCCACGGGCTTGCGTTTCTTTACCGTCTACGGTCCTGCGGGTCGTCCCGATATGGCGTATTTCGGGTTTACCGACAAGCTTGTAAGGGGGGAAACTATCAGGATTTTCAATTATGGTAATTGTAAGCGTGACTTCACCTACGTGGATGACATTGTTGAAGGAATTGTTCGGATTATGCAACACGCTCCGGAAAAACAGACCGGTGAAGACGGATTGCCAATACCTCCTTATAAAGTATATAACATAGGTAACAATTCACCAGAGAACCTTCTGGACTTTGTAGCCATTCTTCAGGAAGAACTTATCAGAGCCAAGGTACTTCCACAGGATTATGATTTTGAGAGCCATAAAGAACTTGTTCCCATGCAGCTTGGTGATGTGCCTATTACCTTTGCTGATACTACACCATTGGAACAAGACTTCGGTTTCCAACCTAGTACTTCACTTAGAACAGGATTAAGGGCATTTGCAGAGTGGTATGCGAAATATTATGGGATTATCTAATATTGTGTAATGAAGTTTTGTAGAAGATTACGTTTTTTCTTATTACAACATTTTAATAGGAATGCTAATGTTGTTGTAGATGGAATTCCAAACATTCATAAAGACGCAGATGTAGAAGTTGGTAAATATTCTATGTTGAAAATAGGATATGGTTTTACTATGCGGAAAAATTCAATTATAGCAGTTCGAGATAATGCCCAATTACGTATTGGTTGCAAAGTATTCATTAATAGGAATACTATTATTATGGCTCGCCGGAATATAACAATCGGCAATGGAGTTACAATTGGACCTAATGTGTGTATTTACGACCATGATCATGATATAAAAAATAAGGGTGGTTATGTATTAAGTGATGTAAAGATAAACGATAATACTTGGATTGGTTCAAATGTTACTATTCTTAAAGGTGTTACAATCGGAGAACACTGTGTCATAGCTTCGGGTGTCATAGTTACCAAAGATGTGCCAGCGAATACTGTTCTAATTCAGAAAAGAATAAATACAGAATATAGTTTGTAATAATGGTAGCACATACGTCCAAACGACTGGCAAAAAATACAGCATTCATGTATGTTCGAATGGGAATACTGATGCTGATTTCCTTATATACATCAAGAATTGTCCTAGAAGAATTAGGAATTGATGATTATGGCATTTACAATCTTGTTGGAAGTGTTGTGGGGATGTTTACATCTCTCAAGATTTTATTTTCTTCATCCACTCAGCGTTTTCTCAATTATGAGATGGGTAGAGGTAAGGAAGAAAGTCTTCAGCTCGTGTTCAATATCAGTATAATAGTTCATTTACTGATATGTTTGGTATTTGTCATCTTGGTAGAGTCTGTGGGTATATGGTTTCTGGAATCAAAAATCAATGTGGCGCCGGATCGTCATTTTGCGGCGTCGGTTGTTTTTCATTTATCAGTATTTACTGCTGTTATAGGTATAATGACTACTCCCTATGATGCTGTTGTAATTGCCCATGAAAGAATGGATTTTTATGCATATGTTTCCATCTTTGAGGGTATTATGCGTCTATTGATTGTGACATTACTAGCCTATCTTCCCTATGATAAACTAATAACATATGGAGTATTGCAGATGCTTGTGTCTATAATTGTGCGGTTAATTAATACAATATATTGCAAACGCAGGTTTCCGGAGACCCATGCCAAAAGGATGTGGGATAAACAATACTTTAAAAAAATGATGTCGTTTGCTTGTTGGAATTTCCTGGGTACAACTGTTTTTACATTGTATCATAATGGGTTGAATATGATTTTAAATGTATTTGGGGGTACTATTGTAAATGCTGCCCGAGGCATCGCTTATCAGATAAATAATGTTCTTTTACAATTTATCAATAATGTGACTGTTGTTATAAATCCTTATTGCATAAAATTGTGGTCTGCAGGAGAGAAGGAAAAGGCTTTCAAGATGATTTTTTTTTCGTCAAAGATACTTTTTATTATTCAACTTTGTTTATTGACACCATTGTATTACTTAACTCCGGAAATCCTTCAAATATGGCTAGGGCAGGTTCCTGAGTATTCTGTTACTTTTATTCGATTGATACTTATTTATTCCCTTGTAAGGTCTTTGCATCCATCACTAGATTTGCTCTTTAAGTCCTGTGGTAATATAAAAAACTATCAAATAGCTGAGGGGTGTTTGCAATTTCTTCCTCTTTTAGTATCATATATCATATTGAAACAAGGTGCTCCTTATGCCTCTGCTTTTGTGATTGCAATAATCGGAGAAATTATAAATATGATGGTTGTCATTCTCTTGGCACATAAAATAGTAGGATTAGATATATTACAATATAGCATAAAAGTTTTGACTCCTTGTTCATTTCTTTTTGGAGGTATGATCATGCTTTTCTATGTTTTATCAGAGCAATTTGATGTATGGTACGTCAAATTTGCTATTGCAACATGTGTAATGTGTGCGGAAATGGCATACTGGTATATATTGGCTATAAACAAATGGGAAAGGGAGCAACTCCTCGGTATAATAAAGAAAAAGTAATAAAATGAATAGTAAAATTCTTTTTGTATTACCAAAATTTGAGTTTGGAGGAACTGTATTTAGTACATTGAATATGATACGTATGTTGCAACAGCATGGAGGCTATGATATTAGTGTATTTCCAATGATTGCTTATGGACCTGTTCGTAATGTATATGATGGTTTAAATGTTTTAGATTCAGATTTTTTGCTTGATTGCTTTTTTGCGAATATCCAAGAATATACAGGCCTACATAAATTAGGGGTTATTGCAGGTAAGTGTATAAATAAGATTTGTAATATGGAGGGAGTATATGATAAAGGGAAGATGTACGATAGAGTGGCAAAAAAACTTCAAGATAGATACCATTTCGATTTTGTGGCTTCATGTCAGGAAGGAGATTCTACAGAATTTGTATCACATTTCAAAGACTGTAAACGTATAGCTTGGTTCCGATCTGAAATGTCGGTATACCTTCAAAACCATATATCAAAAGAACGAGCTAAACATCTTACCTCTATTTATGAAAAAATGGATAATATCGTATGTGTTTCAAAGACCACTCGTGATGATTTTGCTCAATACTTTCCAGCTATTGACGATAGAATTCTTGCAATCCATAATATCCAAGATGTACAGGAAATTTTTAGTAAGGCCAACGAAGCCGTTTCCGATCCTTTTGATAAAAAGTATTACACACTTGTATCTGTAGGTCGTATGTCACCGCAGAAAAGATTTGCATACATTCCTAAAATTGCTTCTGAATTAGTTTCTAGTAGAGTTACTAATTTCCGATGGTATATTATTGGTGATGGTAATAAAGCTGGAGAGTATGACCGATTCCTTGAAGCAATGGATAAGTATCAAATGTGGGATTATGTTAAAGCTATAGGAAGCAGAGTAAACCCCTATCCGTATATTCAGAGTGCAGATGCATTGGTGATTCCATCGTCATATGAAGCTTGTCCTCGTGTTGTTGCCGAAGCACATATACTTAAAGTTCCGGTAATCAGTGCTGATTACAGTTCAGCTTCCGAATTTGTCCATCATGGGATCGATGGATTTGTAGGAACCATTGATGAGCAGAAAGACCTTATTATTAAGATGGTGAATGGTACGGATGAAAGTAGGATTGTCATCGAAAATTGTAAAAGATATAAGCTTGATACAGATTTAATTCTTAATCAACTTATAAGGGTATTCTCTAAATGAAGGAATTAATTTATAGTAAGAACAATATTGTCATTGCTATTTATACGGTTGTACTTATAACAATGGTTTTTATTTCAAAGCCGGAAGTAGAGTATGGAATGGCAATTCGATTGTTGTTATTTGGTGCTGCCATGTTTCCATTATTATTCTCACCTAAATATATAATATTTTCATTTACATGCATTTATGCTATAAACTCTACTTCGTTCTGTCGAATTTTGCCATCTGATGCATACTATTACTATATATTAATATTTATAGCGTTTTGCATATGTAAACGTTCTAATGAAATGCTTAAAATAATGTGGAAATGTTGTGTGGCAATAATACCTTTTTATTTTATTAGCCTTATTCATGGAGATGCACAAGATTTCCAGTTATGGTGGGTAGTCTGTTTATTATTTATTCCTTTTTTAAATAATGAACAAAATCTAAAGCTATTGGCATTTAGTTTTCCTGTAGCATCATTGGTGCTTTCTCTTTTATTTTTGTTGAATCAGACATACTTTATGTTCAGTTATTCAACAGAAGTGGAGCGTTCAGGCTGGATAAACGCTAATCAGTTTGGTGGTATAATAGGATTAGGGGTGATTGTCGGTGTTGCATTAATCATAAAACAAATAAAATTGAATATCACGTTCAAGGAAACTGTTCTTTTATTAGTTTGTGTGGTTGTATCTTATATTGTCGTTGTTTTAAATGCTAGTCGTGGTGCATTTATTAGTACTTCGTTAACAAGTTTAATATTGGTATTTATGTCAAATATTAAGAATGGATATAAGATTCTGATAATTGTCGCGCTCATTTTCTTTGCTTTTTTGCTTTGGCAATCCGGTTTTTTTGAGTTATTGATGTTTCGCATGGAAGCGGATACAGCTAATACTGCCGGTAGTCGTTCTTTAATTTGGGCGGAAAAATTAGATAGTTTCTTTAATGAAGATACTCCTTTGCAATGGTTGTTAGGTGCGGGAGGCAGGGCAGGAGCCGAGGTGCTTGGTCATTCGAGAAACATTTATAATATGAGTACACATAATGATTTTGTAACTGTAATTGTGGGATTTGGTATTCCATGCTTCTTATATTATATATATTTGTTGTTCTATCCTTATTTTAATATGGCTAAAGGACATGATCGGAACGTTTTAGGGGCTTTTATGATATTTTTATTTCTGGAGTCTTCTGTGCTCGAACCAATGTTTAGAGGATATGTGTCTTATATAATGTTTTATATATTTTTATTCACTTATAGCCATTATCTGAAACGGCAATTTTATAAATTATGAGAGCGGTTCTATTATTGTTAAACTGTTTTTTGTTCATAAGCCTTAATGCTAAAGATATTGTTTTAAATAGTAATATTGATATAGCAAAGCAACTGAATACGGAAGGGGGAAATTATATAGTGAAGTCTACAATAGACCTTAAAGGAAAAGTTGTAGAGTTGCCTGCTAATTCTACAATTATTTTTCAAGAAGGTATGATGAAAAATGGAACTTTAGTTGGAAACAAATCAAAAATATCCTACTCAGGCACTATCTTCAGTGCTGTTAAAATTAAAGGTTCGTGGAATATTCCTATTTTACATTCTACAATGTTTCAAGACGCGCAAGAGATGAATGTGCTAAATGAACTTATTGCGTTATCCGATGATTGTCTTACAAATACCATATATATTCATCAGGGAGAGTATTTCGTTAGCGCTTCTGCAAATACAAAAGGAGCGATTGAACTTCGAAGTAAGACAAAACTGGTTATCAATGCTTTTATTAAGTTGATACCAAACGATTTTCCCGGATGCTCTGCAATTTCTGTGAAAAATGTAAGTGACATAACAATAAGTGGAAATGGTTCTATTATTGGTGATAAAGACGCTCATAAAGGTAAGGATGGTGAATGGGGGATGGGCATTCAAATAATGAATAGCAAAAATGTAACTATAAATGGGTTGAATATATCTAATTGTTGGGGGGATTGCATTTATATTGGTGGAAAATCAAGCTATATAAATATTGTTAATTGCAATCTTCACCATGCTCGCAGGCAGGGGATTTCTGTAACGAATGCATACAAATGTAAGATAGACAATTGTAAAATTTATGATATTGCGGGTACGGCACCAGAATATGGTATTGACTTTGAGCCTAATACTGATTGTACAGTAAATGCGATTACAGTTTCAAATACAGAGGTATATAATTGCGGGGGAGGAATAATGGCAGGAATTAAGGGGGGAAATGCGGAAAATGCTATGGTGGGCAACATCACTATTTCCCAATGCTATATACATGATCTTCGGACAAAAAATACTTTTCGTTGGCATAATTGCAGTAATATTACTGTGACTAATTGTTCAATAGACAAACCCATTGAAGATTGTACCTTTAAAGTTGAGGCGAAAAAAGTAAAATATAAAAATATAATAAGAAAATAAAACTACGGACAATAATTGAGGCAACTTTTACGTTGATAATCCCTTGGTTGTACGTTAATATAGTTATTGTTTATATGCCTTGTGAGAATGAGCTTTTAAGGATTCTCACCGTTAACTGTTTTGTAATTGGACAGGATGTAATAGCCTGTAATTGGGTAGATATTGTTACATAGGTATATTCAAATGAGTAACAAATATTGAAAATGAATAGAATAAAAAAAATAGGTGTTATATGTGCTTATCAATTTCCGGAAGGTATGGCACCTACGATACGAATTTTAGCATATTGTAAAGGACTCCAGCAAAATGGGGTAAGAACTGAGGTCTTTACGTTTAAAGAGACTCCAGCTGATACTACCGAACCATTAGAAGGGGAAGTTCAGGGAATCCCGTACCATAAATCTTATTTGAAACGTAATGACGGTAGTTTTAGCAAGATTGTTGATAAATTATTTATGTTAAAAAGATTGGTGAAGCAGATAAATGAGTCGTATAAAAAAGAACAGTTCGATTATCTACTGCTCAGTTTTGACACTCTTGATAAGTTTTATATTTTCGTTCCTTTGCTAAAAATACAACGTTATAAACTCCTATTTATAGGTGATGAGTTTCCGGAACCAATCCGTCGTTTAAAAGAGAGAATACCTATATGGCAGAAATATGCTTATCGCTTTATCTATAGATTTATCGATGGAAGAGTGTTGATGACAGAAAATCTTAAAGTATTTTATGATAAAGAGGTATGTCCTAAACCAACATATATTTTGAACTCTATCATAGATGAGGAACGGTTCTGTAATATAATTCGTCAGCCTGTTAAGCAAAAATATTTCTGCTATATGGGTAATATGCAACTAGCGAAAGATAATGTTGATAACATAATTAGAGCTTTTGCGAAGATTTCGTCATTTTATCCGGAATATGAGCTTTGGTTGTTTGGAACTCCCACTGATAAGGATCGTGCAATTGTAGAAAGTGTGATAGAAGACTGTAAGATGCAGAGCAAGGTTTTCATAAAAGGTCGCGTTGATTATAACGAAGTTCCGCAGATTCTTGCAAATGCAACTATCTTGGTTACTTCACAGCCAATTACAAAACGTGCCGAGGGTGGTTTCCCTACAAAAATGGCTGAATATATGATGAGCGGAACGCCTATGATTGTAACCAACGTTGGTGAAATTCACAAGTATGTACAGGATGGTATAACTACATATATGGTGGAACCTTGTGATCCTCATGCTTACGGAAACAAGTTGCGTCATATTTTGAGTCATTCTGAAGAGTCTGAACAAGTTGCTCAAAGAGCATACAACTATGCCAAAGCAAACTTCTGCTTGAAGCCTGTGACGAACAAATTAATTGACTTTCTCATCCAGTTAAAAAACTAATGACATGATATGTACAAAGAAAGACTCGATTTCTACATTAAGGTAGATTATATGATGAATAGGGTGCTTTAAGCCCTCTATTCTCTTCCGTTTACGAGTGCTCGTGTTTTCTGATTAATTATGGATTATTGAGTCTATATGCGTAAGGCGGACTATTTTTTCACTTGGGTGGGGCAAAGGGTGTTTTTAGGCAACTATTATCGTATGAAACAGCGTAAATTAGGCATAAAATTGGGCTTTAGTATCGCTTGTGATACATATGACTATGGTCTTGTCATTTCTCATTATGGTACGATTGTCGTTGGAAATGGTAACAAAATTGGTAATTATGCAGTACTTCATACTTCTATCTGCATCACAAATGGTAAGAAAGTCATTGGAGACTGTTTATATGTTTCTACAGAAGCAAAACTTACCACAATAGAGCAGCTTGGAAACAACGTAATGATAGCAGCTAATAGTGTTGTCACCAAGTTATGCGATGAAGATGTTGTTCTATTGCTAGGTATGCTAGCCAGCATAAAGAAAAAACAAGACGCATGGTATAGCAACAATGAACGCTATTTCAGTAATATTCAGAAATTTGAAAAATTAAGAGAAATAATATATGGGTAGGTTTTATTTTGTGGATGGTTGTTATGCTCCGAATACTGCGTCTGGAAATAGACTTTGGGCTATGCTTAAGGTTCTCTCTGAAATGAAGACTGATACGGAAGTAATATATTTTATGAGTGATAGTCAACAATCAGAGGCTCCTCGGTTAAAGCATATTCATTTCAACTATTATTGGAAGAAGCTATATATCAAGAGTCCTAAGCTTCAGATTCTTGCATACATTTATTTATATTCTCGAATGTTTTTGCGAAAACTCAAGCCTGGGGATATTGTATATACATACGGATGCAACGAATTGTTAAGCCATCTCGTTAAGATAAAGGGAATTAAGGTTTATCATGAGAGAACGGAACACCCTGAGGTGTCAAAACTCAAGTTGCTAAATATGCCGAAGTATTTGGATGCTTGTACTAAGGTTGATAAGCTGTTTGTAATTTCACGCAATCTGAAAACTTATTTTTCAAGTATTGGTGTTCCTTCTGATAAGATTGAAATCATTAATATGACAGTTGATCAATCCCGATTTGAAGGTTTACAGAGGAATCCGAAAGAACGCTATATAGCTTATTGCGGTAAGGCAACGAACAACAAAGATGGCGTAAACATTTTGATCAAATCATTTAGCCATATTTCCAAAGTGCATCCCGATGTTAAACTCTATATCATTGGAACACCACCCAACGAGAATGACGAATCCGGTAATATGCAACTAGTGGGAGATTTAAACTTAGTCGATAAGGTAGTGTTTACAGGAATGGTTTCTCATCAAGATATGCCTCAGATGTTGAAAAATGCAGAGGTGCTGGTTTTAGCACGTCCCTCAAGCAAACAAGCCGATTATGGTTTTCCAACAAAGCTTGGGGAATATCTGCTGACCGAAAATCCTGTGGTTATAACTGACGTAGGAAATATATCAGATTTCCTTCATGATGGCAAGTCCGCTATGATTGCAAGACCCAATGATGAGAAAGAATTTGCCGCCAAGGTTAATTGGCTGTTGGAGCATCATAACGAAGCGGAAATCATAGGTAGAAATGGAGCTGAGGTCGCTCGAAAGCAGTTCGATTCAAGAACAGAGTCAATGAAAATGATTCGCTCAATGTTTGATTTGCAATCTCAAAATGAAAATGCAATAAAAGAATAAATCATGAAAATAGAAGATTTAATATATCGAGTAAGAAGTGTATATTACCGCATTTTTACCTCCCCTTCACGTTATGCCAAGTTCTTAGGAGCAACCATTGGAAAGAGTTGTGCTATTGCAACCAAAGGATTTCCGAGGGAAGCCTACTTGATAACGATTGGTGATCATGTACAAGTAACCGAAGGAGTGAAGTTTTTTACCCATGGAGGCGGATGGGTGATAAGACAAGAGTGTCCAGACTTCGATTCATTTGGCAAGATTACCATTGGCAATAATGTCGTTATTGGTTCAGCCTCTGTCGTAACCAAAAGCATCCCTGATAACGTTATAGTTGCGGGTATTCCTGCGAAAGTGGTCAAAAGCTTTGATGAGTACAAGAAGTCTTCTCTTCCGTATAACCTCCATTGTAAGAACATGAGCTATATTAAGAAAAAAGATTATTTGCTGTCATTGGACGAAAGTAAATTTATAAAAAAATAAATCATACACAATTTCAAATTGGCATTTTGAATTAAAAAGTCGTTGAAAGATTTTGATAACAAATGAATTTATTGGTTTCAGATGCTACCTTAGGCCCAGGTGGCGCAGAAAGAGTATTGTCCATATTGTCAAAGAGTTTTGCAGATAACTATGAAACTGTTATTTATATAACTTGGATAGATGTTCCTGATTTTTATAATATTGACGATAGAGTAAAGCGGGTTTGTATTGAAAGAGAATGTGAATCCAAGAATATGTTGAAAAAAATGCTATGGTTTCGCAAATATGTGCAACAGCTAAGCCCAGATTTGGTTTTATCATTTCTAACTCCTTATAATGTCATAGTCAGTCTTTCACTCACGGGCGTTAATGTCCCTATTGTGGTTGCTGAGAGAAATGATCCAAACTATGTATGGAGCAGTTTATTGAGAAGAAATATTCGCAAAATTGCCTACTATAAGCCCAAGGGAATTCTCGTGCAGACAGAAAAGATCAAAGCTTATTTTGAAAAAAAATTTGGAAATAAAACCTCTATCATTTTCAATCCCATAGTAATGGGTGATGAATATAGAGGAAAAGCGCTCAGAACAGAAAAGAAGAACCGAATCGTTTCAGTCTCCCGTTTGATGAAACAGAAGAATCAGAATATGCTCCTGAAGGCATTCAAGGTTTTTCATGACTCTCATCCGGACTATACACTTACTATTTATGGCAAAGGCAGATACCGCTCCGAAGTTGAAAAAATGATAGCTACTTATGAACTACAAGATTGTGTTGAGTTACCGGGATCTACTGAGAATATTTGGAACCATATTGCGGATGCCAAATGCTTTGTTCTTTCATCATGGTACGAAGGAATGCCTAATGGACTCCTTGAGGCTCTTTGTTTGGGATTGCCTTGTATCTCTACAAAAGTTTCGGGTGCTACAGACCTGGTTCAACATGGAGAAAATGGTTATTTGGTAGAATTAGATGACTCACAAGAGTTGGCAAGGTATATGACAATGCTTGCAGATAATCCTAAACTTCAGACTTCAATAGGAACAAAAGCAACACAGATTTACGAGTTACTAAAAGTCGATGTAATTAGTCAGCAATGGATTGGTTATATTGACTATATGACTGGTCAAAAACTAAAGAAATGAGAAAGTTTCGAAAAGCAATAAGAATATGCAACCAAATGTGAGTGAAGATATTAATAAAATTATGCCATCCATCACTTTTCGTGTTCTCAATAAGATGAAGCTGCTGAACGATGTGCAGAAGCATGGGCAGATATCCTTCTTCGGGTTCATTGGATTCGCCATTGGAACGGTTGTGAAGAGGGCTTTATTTACCTATTCTTACAAGGGCTATTTCTTTGAACCGTTGAACAAGAAGTTTATCAGGCCTGTCATCTGGCGCTGCTGTGGATGCGATATGGGTAAGAATGTGCACATCGGTCACATGGTGAGGATGGACTTTGGCAATCCGAAGAGAATCCATATAGCAGACAATGTAATCATGAGTAATGGTGTAACTATCCTTTGCCATAAGCGTGACGTGTCTGACTATTGTGTTGGTGATTCGGCCCTGAAACTACCATTTCTCTATGAGGATGTGTATATCGGCAAGGGATGTCAGTTGGGACTGAACGTGACTATCATGCCTGGGGTTCACATAGGCGAGGGTGCTATCATCGGTACTGGAGCCGTTGTGACAAAGGATGTACCAGCTTGGAGTGTGGCAGTTGGCTTTCCTGCCAAGGTTATCAGAGTTTTACAAGAAAGAGAAGATAATACATTGGACATTAGTAATATAAATGGGGGGAATTAATTTGCTGGTAGTCTTCCCACAATATTAGGAGGCTGCATGATGAACAAACGAAAACTCAGAAATCAGCTGAAGCTCTGGGGACTGTCCTTTTCTGCTGGTTGTATATCCCGCACTTTCTCTTATATCTTTGTAAGGGCTTTTAGTAAAGCTGTTAATGCCGATCTGGACAGACGTATCGGGAAGGCGGACTTGTAGATGGAGCATGGAATGATGCTGCTCTACTACTTGCATGTCTACCGTTATTTCCGTAATTTGTTTTATCATCGAATTGGCCCGATGATGGAAATGCTGATAGGATGGTGGCGGCCAGGAGACAGATTAATGTTTGTATCATCGGTCCGGTTCATATCGGTGATAATGTTACGATTGGTGTAGGAAGTGCTGTCGTTAAGGGATATTCCAAACAATTGCACTGTTGTCGGAAATCCTGCTAAAGTCGTGAAACGACTATAGATGAGATGGGCTACTTGACATCTGTAAAACCGTTTCCTAATGTATAAAACTACATTAAATATGGCAAAACCAATTATTGCGTTGTTGACCAACAACGATGACGATGTCTATTGCTTCCGAAAGGAGTTGATAGAAGGACTGATAGCTGAAGGATATGAGATGTTGATCTCTTGTCCTGACGGTCCTAAGTTCGAGTTGATGAAGGAAATACCTTACATCTACGATAATCCGGAGATAGATCGTCGAGGTACGAATCCTGTAAAGGATTTCGGACTGCTGATGCACTATCGTAAGCTTTTCAAGAAGTATCGTCCAGCAGTTGTACTGACCTATACTGCAAAACCTAATGTGTATGCAAGTATTGCTGCACACTGGATGAGTATTCCTGTCATTAACAACCTCACTGGTCTTGGATCGGTAGTGAATGAGTGTGGCTTGAAGCAGAAGTTCATTATGTGGCTTTTTAAGATGGCTTATCAGAAGTCTGCCTGTATGATGTTCCAAAATGCAACCAATATGCAGGTGGCTATCAGTCAAGGAATGGTAAAGGGCGACTATAAGCTTATCCCTGGCAGTGGCGTGAATACTGATCGTTACCCATTGCAGCCCTACCCTGATGGAGGCGATGGAAAGGAAGGGGCTCCAATTGTATTTAATTATATAGGTCGTATTCTTCATGATAAAGGTGTGGATGATTATATTGAAGCGGCGAGGTGTATTAGGAGACACTATCCTCAGACAGAATTCAATATGATTGGATTCATAGAACCTACAGAAAAACATTACAAGGAAGACTTGCGTAAGCTTCAAGAGGAAGGTATTATTATATACAGAGGAAGCCAGAAAGATGTGAAGCCATTTGTTGCTCGTGCTCATGCTACTATTCATCCTTCAACTTATGGAGAGGGGATGAGTAATGTGCTGTTAGAGAGCGCTTCTTCTGGAAGATTCCTTATTACTACCAATAACCCGGGTTGTCAGGAGACATTAGAGGATGGTGAAACTGGATTCATCTATCCGGGTGGCAATGTAGATGCCCTGGTAGATGCAATCGAGCGATTTCTAGCAATGTCCAATACACAACGTCAGCAGATGGGTGAATTAGGGCGTGAGAGAGTGAAAAACATATTCTCGCGTACCATCGTGGTTAACGCTTATAAAGAGAAAATTAAAGAACTTCTTTCTTGACGGAAGTTAGTGGCGTTGTGGGTATATCCGTAGAGATAGGTCAATGGTATAGGTTGGGATCTTTGAATTTTTGAACAGTGGTATTGGAGTGTGAGGATGGTGAGTCTGAGCTGTTGAGCGAAGATGATATTTTTAAGCCATAACAATAATAATTTAGTATAATATTTAAATATAAACAATTATGAGCATTTTTGCAGGTAAGACCCTAATGATTACGGGTGGTACAGGTTCATTTGGAAATGCGGTTCTTGCTCGTTTCCTTCGTACGGACATTGCAGAGATTCGCGTCTTCTCTCGTGATGAGAAGAAGCAGGATGATATGCGTCATCTCTATCAGGTGAAATACCCTGAAGTAGCGCACAAAATTAAGTTTTATATTGGTGATGTCCGTTCCATTGAGAGTTGCCGTGCAGCGATGCCTGGAACTGACTACATTTTCCATGCGGCTGCATTGAAGCAGGTTCCAAGTTGTGAATTTTTCCCAATGGAGGCTGTGAAAACTAATGTTATTGGTACGGATAATGTTCTTCAGGCAGCAATCGAAAATAATGTAGGCGCAGTTATCTGTCTATCAACGGATAAAGCTGCGTATCCAATTAATGCAATGGGTATTACCAAGGCTATCGAGGAGAAAATTGCAGTTGCGAAGTCTCGTAACTCATGCAATACCAAAATCTGTTGTACACGTTACGGTAATGTGATGTGCAGCCGTGGGTCAGTTATTCCTCTTTGGATAGACCAGATTCGTAAGGGTAATCCTGTTACACTTACCGAACCCAATATGACACGCTTCATCATGTCATTAGAGGAGGCTGTAGATCTTGTTCTCTTTGCATTTGAACATGGTCAGAATGGAGATATCTTTGTTCAGAAAGCACCGGCTTGCACAGTTCAAACTCAGGCAGAGGCGGTATGTGAACTTTTTGGAGGGAAGAAGGAAGAGATTAAAGTGATTGGTATCCGTCATGGCGAGAAGATGTATGAGACCCTTTTAACTAATGAAGAGTGTGCTAAAGCTGAAGATATGGGTGATTTCTATCGTGTTCCTGCAGATAACCGTACTCTTAATTACGATAAATACTTTACAGAGGGAAACTGTAAGAGAGTAACACTTACGGAGTTTAATTCAGATAACACTCGTCGGCTCAATCTTGAAGAGACTAAAGAAAAGATCGCAGCTTTGGAGTACATCCAGAATGAGTTGAACGGAATACCGAATATTTAGTAATTATGGATAAGCAACCTAAGCTTGATTATTCGGACGTGAAATTCAAAAATAATGGCAAGCTTAAATTAGTCATTGTTGTTGGAACACGTCCAGAAATCATACGTTTGTCAGCGGTTATCAATAAGTGCCGCAGATATTTTGATGTGATTCTGGCTCATACAGGTCAGAACTATGACTATAATCTGAATGGTGTATTCTTTAAAGATTTGAAATTGGCGGAACCTGAGGTGTATATGGATGCTGTCGGTGATGATCTTGGCGCAACATGCGGGAATATCATCAACTGCTCTTATAAACTCTTTGTTCAGATAGAACCAGATGCTGTTTTAGTTCTTGGTGATACCAATAGCTGTTTGAGCGTGATTGGCGCGAAGCGTTTGCATATTCCTATTTTCCATATGGAAGCGGGTAACCGTTGTAAGGACGAATGCTTGCCGGAAGAAACCAACCGCAGAATTGTGGATATAATCTCTGACGTGAATATGGCTTATAGTGAGCATGCTCGTAGATATTTGGCTGATTGTGGTCTTCCCAAAGAGCGTACCTATGTTACAGGTTCGCCTATGGCGGAGGTGCTTCATGGGAATCTGGCCGAGATTGAGACCAGTAATGTTCACGAACGGCTGGGATTGGAGAAAGGTAAGTATATTCTTCTGAGCGCGCATCGCGAAGAAAATATTGACACGGAGAAAAACTTTATGAGTTTGTTTTCTGCTATCAATAAGATGGCGGAGAAGTACGATATGCCAATTCTCTACAGTTGTCACCCGCGTTCTCGAAACCGGCTAATCGCAAGCGGATTCCTACTTGATAAGCGTGTGATTCAGCATGAGCCTCTTGGTTTTCATGATTACAACTGTCTTCAGATGAATGCGTTTGCGGTAGTATCTGATTCAGGTACTCTTCCAGAGGAAAGTAGTTTTTTCACGAGTGTAGGTCATCCTTTCCCTGCTGTTTGTATTCGCACTTCTACTGAACGTCCAGAGGCGATTGATAAAGCTGATTTTATCATTGCAGGTATTGACGAACACTCACTCCTTCAGGCTGTTGATTGTGCGGTTGACTTGTGTAAGAATGGAAACTATGGCATTCCTGTTCCTGACTATGTAGAAGAGAACGTTAGCACTAAGGTGGTTAAAATCATTCAGAGCTATGTTGGTATTGTCAATAAAATGGTTTGGAGAAAATTTTAATTAGCTAATTTAAAAATAATGAAAATTCTAGTAACGGGAGCAAAGGGATTTGTAGGGAAGAACCTTTGTGCTCAACTTAATAATATTAAAGAAGGTAAAGCTAAATGTTACGGTGACTTGGTGGTAGATGAAGTGTTTGAATATGACATTGATTCCACTTCTGAACAATTAGAATATTACTGCCAACAGGCTGATTTTGTCTTTAACCTCGCCGGTGTCAATCGTCCGCGGAATCAGGAAGAGTTCATGAAGGGTAATTTCGGCTTTGCCTCTATTCTGCTTGACACCTTGAAGAAATATGAAAATAAAGCTACCGTCATGCTTTCCTCTTCTGCTCAAGCGTCATTGACTGGTCGTTTTGGTAATAGTGAGTATGGTCGTAGTAAGAAAGCTGGAGAGGAGTTGTTTTGGGAATATAGTAAGGAAACAGGAGCAAAAGTGCTTGTGTATAGGTTTCCTAATTTGTATGGCAAGTGGTGCAAACCTAATTATAATAGTGCAGTCGCTACTTTTTGCAATAATATTGCTAATGATTTACCTATTACCGTCAATGATCCGTCTGTAGAACTGGAACTGCTTTATGTTGATGATCTTGTAGAGGAAATGATTCTGGCATTGAAGGGTCAGGAGCATCATTGTGAGTTTGAAGGATTAGAAATACTACCTTCTGTTGAAGGGCGTTTCTGTTACACTCCCGTGACTCATAAGGTAACCCTTGGTGAGATTGTAGAGCTGCTTTACAAGTTTAAGGAGATGCCAAAAACATTGTTGATTCCGGAAATTCCTGCCGATTCATTCGCCAAGAAATTGTATAGTACTTTCCTTTCGTATTTGCCGAAAGAGAAGGCTATTTTTGATTTAAAGATGAATGTTGATGAGCGCGGGAGCTTTACAGAACTGGTTCATACCATAAATTGTGGACAGGTCAGTGTTAATATCTCAAAACCGGGAATCATAAAAGGACAACATTGGCATCACACAAAATGGGAACAGTTCATTGTTGTGAGCGGTCATGGATTAATTCAGCTTCGTAATGAAAGTGATCCGAACGCGGAGGTATTGAATTATGAGGTAAGTGGAACTAAAATTCAAAGTGTGATAATGCTTCCCGGATACACTCACAACATCGTAAATCTTAGTGATACTGAAGATTTGGTGACAGTAATGTATTGCAATGAAGTTTTCGATCCAAACAGGCCGGATACCTTCTTTGACCCTGTGGAATAATATGGGATAATGGGTGGCATAGTGGAGTTGGACTTCGATACTATCCACCGATGAGAAAACAATGTATGAGTTACCTTGAAAAAGTGTCTTCAAAACATATCAAAATGCTTACAGCTTGAAACTTTTTTCAAGTAGATTCATGTATAAAATAACAAAATAATTATAAAATATAAATATGCAATTACGTAATGTACCCTTCAGTCCTCCTGATATGACTGAGGCGGAAGCTGATGAGGTTCGTGATGCTATCTTGAGTGGATGGATTACAACTGGGCCTAGAACAAAAAAATTGGAAAAGATAATCTCCGAGTATGTTCACACGAATAAAACAGTATGTCTCAATAGTGCGACTGCTGCTATGGAGATGGTACTTCATTTATTGAATCTACAACCAGAAGATGAAGTTATTGTACCAGCTTACACATATACTGCAAGTGCTAGTGTAATACAGCATGTAGGTTGTAAACTGGTAATGGTTGACATACAGAAAGATTGTTTGGAAATGGATTATACACAGTTAGCGGAAGCTATCACGGAACATACAAAAGTAATCGTTCCTGTGGATCTTGCTGGTATTGTATGTAATTACGATAAAGTGTATGAGGTTGTTGAGGCGAAGAAACATCTTTTCCATCCCGCTAATGATCTTCAGAAGAAAATAGGGCGAATCATAATATCGGCTGATTGCGCTCATGCTTTCGGTAGTAAATGGCATGGGAAAATGGCTGGTGAGATTGCAGATTTTTCTTCATTTAGCTTTCATGCTGTGAAGAACTTTACGACAGCGGAAGGTGGCGCTGTTACTTGGAATCTGCCATTCGGTAATGAATCTGTACCTACCGATGTAGACTATTTGCCTATTGTTCCTAAAAAGGTGGGTGAAACTTGGAATGAAATGTTATATCGTATTAGTCAGTTGTTTTCGCTCCATGGACAGAATAAGGATGCATTGGCTAAAACAAAATTTGGAGCTTGGGAGTACGATATTATAGGGCCTTGGTATAAATGTAATATGACAGATATTGTAGCAGCTTTGGGACTAGTCCAATTTAAGCGTTATCAAGCTATGTTAGCTCGTCGTAGGATAATGATTGAAAAGATGGACGCGTCATTTGCTGGACTTCCGGTGAAAGTCTTGAATCATTATGGAGTTGATTATACCAGTTCCGGTCATTTATATATTTGCCGGTTGATTGGTAAAACTCGTGAGCAAACGAATAAGGTTATAGAACAGATGGCTGAGAGAGGGATTGCTACCAATGTCCATTATAAACCATTACCTATGATGACAGCCTATAAAGCTTTAGGTTTTGATATTAAAAACTATCCTAATGCATATGCCACATTTGAAAATGAATTGACTCTGCCACTCAATACTTGCATGACGGATGAGGATGTGGACTATGTAATAACAAATTTTATTGATATTGTAAAGAATGTTTAAACGACTGTTTGATATTGTGGCATCTGGTTGCGGACTCATTATATTGAGTCCTTTACTTTTAGTTTTAGCCATTGGAATAAAATTAGATAGTAAGGGACCGGTATTTTATCGCCAAGTGCGTGTAGGGCGAGGAAATAAAGATTTCCGTATTTTTAAGTTTCGTTCCATGCGTGTGGGAGCAGACAAAGGATCGTTGGTGACTATCGGTGGACATGATCCTCGCGTAACCCGTTCCGGCTATTACATCCGCAAGTATAAGTTGGACGAACTCCCTCAGTTAATTAACGTTTTCATAGGAGACATGAGTTTGGTTGGGCCTCGCCCCGAAGTCCGTCATTACGTAGACTACTGGACTTCAGACCAAATGCGCGTATTGGATGTGCGTCCTGGTATAACAGACCCGGCAAGCATCAAGTTTCGCAATGAAAATGAGTTGATGGAAAAAGCGGAGGATCCGGAGTATTACTATATTCATGTTATTATGCAGGAGAAGATAAAACTCTATTTGGAGTATGTACAGAACGCTTCGTTTTGGTATGACATAAAACTGGTTTTTCAGACATTTAAAGTTATTGTAACTGGACAATGAAAAGATTCCTATCTGCTGTTTGGATATTTTGTACATATTTATTTGTGCTAAGAAAGGCAAAATATTTACCCGATAATGACTAATATGGAATTTGATAAAGACTTTTTCGGTAAATTGTTGGAACAGGCTAAAGAAAATCCACGTTTACGTCAGAACTTCGATTTGCGTACCTCACCTGCTGATACCAGTCAGCGAATGCTTAACGCGTTACTTCCGGGTACAGTTGTGCCCATTCATCGACATGAAGATACTACCGAAACAGTAATCTGCCTGTGTGGTAAGTTGGACGAAGTAATTTATGAGGAAGTAGTTTCGTATGAGAAGGATACGGATGATTTTCAGAAGGGGGTGAATGTACAAGATGTAGCTCGTAAGGTTGAGTATCGAGAAGTACAGCGTATCCATCTCAATCCTACAGAAACCAAGTATGGTTGTCAGATACCTAAGGGTGCATGGCATACTGTGGAAGTGATTGAACCATCTGTCATCTTTGAGGCTAAAGATGGAGCTTATGCTCGTTAAACGATGAAAAACAGATGAAATGAATAGGAAGTACTGAAAGTGCTTTTTAATACGTTATGTTATAATTGAATATTTACAATGAGATGGAAAAATGTAGGTCCCTAGATTCATGTGATAAACATAAATCCCTACATTTAGTAGATTAGGAGCAATATAGTGGTATTGTCCTAATCTCGCTCTTCATATTAGTGTTAACACTAATATGATTTCCAAAAATACCAACTGTCTGTGAAGATCGTTGATATTTTTTTATACAATAAGCTGTGGTGGAAATCTAAAAGGAGCTATTTTTGATAAGAAATTATTTGGGAATACTCTTTCACCGCATCAAAGCACGGACATCCTTTCATTGGATTCAAGTCCCGGTGTCCCACGACCAGTGCTTTCGGATATTGCCTTTTCAACTCCCTCAACAAAGCAAGCAAAGCTCCTTTTTGTTCCAGTGTACGCGTATCTTTCGGTTTTCCGTTCGCATCCAGTCCTCCTTCATAACAAACACCAACCGAATGGGTATTATGATTACGGCAGTGTGCCCCGACCTTTTCTAACGCGCGTCCCCGGTGAATCTCCCCATCACGAGTGATGTAGAAATGATAGCCAATATCACGGAAACCACGGTGCAAGATATGATCTTGTCGGCAAGCCTCCGCCGAAAGGGACTTTCCTTCCGGCGTGGCACTGCAATGAATGATAATTAATGTAATAGTCCGCATGGGGTTACATGCAACTTTGTATTCCGAACACACCTCCGATGGCGGTGGCTACAGTGATAATGATTTTGAGGACTAAGCTCCATACAGAGCGGGGAGATGATGATTTACTCATACAATAACAGGTTTTAAATAAATTAATAATAGTTTTCTTTTACCACAGATTTACTGTAGGTTTGCCATAGGTTTACCACAGATTTACACAGACTCACACAGATAAATAATCGACTACTTTACAACTACCAATTCAATATAATCTGTGGAAATCTGTGTAGTCTGTGGTGAATCTTTTAGGCAGCCGGGTCAGGCGCTTCACCACCTCCATCCGGTTTCGGATCAGGGTTGTCACCCGAATCAGAACCTCCTCCGGCAGTTGTCGGTTTCTGATATTCCGCCTGCTGTTTCAACTGACTGTCGAGTTTCAGATTATTGGTCGACAGATTACCGGTGGCACGGGCTTTCAGACGCATGCCGCTAATATTCTTTTCCAACGAGAACTCTTCCAGCGTATCGGCTGCCCTACTGCGAATACCCACACCAAAAATGGCAAGATCATCAATTTTCACACACTTGCCGTCTAGCAACAATTCCTTGATGCAATCTACCATATCCGAAAGCACACCTTTGATGACACCACCGGAATACGGTGAATTGTGCTTCGACATGTGTTCGGCAAGCTTTGCCAAATCAAACGTCTCGTCGCTTACTGCACGGGCGAACCACTTACCCGCATTCAAGCCTTTCTTCTGCTGGTTCTGATAAATTTTGTAACGAATCATAAAACAATAAATTAAAGGGTTAAACATATTGTCCGGGGATTCTTTTCCCTTTCGACGATACAAAAATACTACTCCGGATCTCCCGGAAATCAGCTGTATACGGTTGTGTATGGTAGCGGTCGGTTATTTGTCATTATAGTCGGTTATTCAATGGAAAAACGTTGGTTATATAGTCGTTTTTTGTTATTTTTGTAACAGTAAATCAGAAACATATCCATCATGAGTGAATTTAAAATACGTGCTTACGGGCGCATGGAACTGGCGCAACTCTATTCTCCGCAACTAACTGACATTGCTGCCTATCGAAAAATGAAGAAATGGATCTCTTTGTGTCCCGGACTTCTGCAACGCCTGTACGACTTAGGCTACGAATCAAAGCGACGTTCATTTACACCATTGGAGGTGAGAGTGATTGTGGATGCCCTGGGGGAGCCTTAAATAAAGCGTCGCTTTATGATGCATAAAGCACCGCTTTACGATGTCTAAAGCTTAGCTTTACACCTTCTAAAGCGATGCTTTATACAGTAAAAACGGATGCGGTAATCAAAATGAGTGTACCAGTCCAAACGATTACAGTAAGTAAGGCGGGGACAGTGGGGACACTTTCCCCGTTTCACTCATACACACACGCACGCGCGTAACTTCCTTTGCCGTCTACACTGATTAGCTTGCCTTGTCGGGTGAGACGTTTCAGCCAGGTGATGGCGGTGCTTTTGTTGATACCCAGAGCTGTTGCTTTTTCCAGCAACTCCGTGCGGGTAAATTCCTTACCCAGTTGCTGGAAGAGGAAATCCCGGTCGGCATTGGGTCGGTGGCTGACTTCCGTGTTGGGGAGGAATGACAGGATATGCATGGCGTGACAGTAGAGAGGTTCCGCCAGATTTAATACGGCGTGGAAGTCTTCCGCCGAGATGGATACGTTCCAGCGGGTGACGATGCCGTCCTTGCGGTTGTCCGAAGGAATAGACTTGTCGGGTGTGAAGGGGGAGGAGGAGGAAATTTGGAGGCTGTAGGGATTCGGGTGTTCGAGCGCGCGCAACACGGCTACTTCCGACATGATCCTGCACAAATTGATAGCCATACGCGCCACAAAGCTATACATTTCTCTGTCGTTGGCTATGCTCGAACGATCGAACAACTCCGAAAAGACGGCGTCAATTTCGCTTTTCTGCTCGTTCGTGAGCTGCAGCGTGTGGATACCATTCTTCTTTATCACGTCCAGTTGTTTTTTCCATTCCAGTCCTAGAGCGTTGAATACCTCTTCCCAGTCTGTTTCGTCGTCTACAAACTGGCTGACCCATTTGTCGATTCCGTACATGTAGTAGTACAACTGGCGGGAGGATCCTCCGTCTTCCGTTGTCGGGATGAAGGCTTTCACTTGGAGTGGGGTGCCCGACATCAGGAGCGAAAGGCAGACTTTTTTTGTTTCCCGATATTCTTGGTTACCGCGACGGTTGTAGGACAAGAAGTCGTGGTCGAACGCTTTGCGCAGCGTGTCGCTCCAATGGCCGTGTTCCGATCCGATGGCGGTGGACAGTGTGTCGGCTTCCGACTCGAAGATAAGTCCTGTACCTTCGGAGTCCATAATGTTTTGTAGAATGCCTGTGCCGGTGTTGTTGCCCGAAATCAAGAACATTTTGTTAGGGGGCATTTGCGGGACTTCCATTTTCGACCGCTCTTTTCCCATCGCGTCGTATTCGGCTTTTTCTTTTTTATAGATCTTCATTTGCTCCGCCACTTTCGCGCGAATCTCGTCATGGATGGGTTGCACGAGCAGGCGGAGGTAGGAGAGGATGCCTTTGCCGGAAGCAGAGGGCGCCACGATGAAACATTGGAGGCTGGGATAATAGTATTTGCCGCCATAGAGGCATCGCACGTGGCGCGACATGCAAGCTCCCAGTGCGGTGAATGCTCCCATCAGCATGATGTCGCGTTGAATCTCATTTTTCGCAACTTTGATGATACGCTGCAGGAGTTTCGGCCAGTTTGCTTCCGGCAGAGTGGGGAGCGGGTGTTGCGGATCGCTACCGGATAGTAGTTCTTCTTTTTCTTCTGTGATCGTTTCTTCGTCTGTTTCCTCATTTGCCACCTTATTATACGCGCGTGCCTGTGTGAGAATTTGAGGGGCTGTCCTCACTGTCCCCACTGTCTCCACATAGCTGATGGCGACTCCCGTCGCTTCGGCCAGGTGGAAAGCGGTGCCCAGGTGCACTTCTCCGCGTTGGGTGTGGAGTGCGTTGGAGAATACCCGTTCGGCATGTTCGCGCTGATACTTGGGAGACACCCGGCATAGGCGGTGAAAAAACTCACGTCCTGCTTCGCCGCAATCCGTTGCGATGGCGAATGACAATTGTACGTATTCAAGATAAGTGGGAGCAATGTCCGCTCCTGCCGCTTCGACTGCTTCGGTGAGACGGCATAAAGATTCAATATCAGTCATTTGGATTTATGATTTTTGATTTATGATTTATTCGTTGGTGGTTCTGAACAATGCTTCCGGGTCGTAACTAAGGAAACAGGATCTCACGAGGTCTTTGCCGGAGAAATCTACTTTGGATTTTGTTTCGGAAGAAACTGCTGTTACCGTATTGTATGCCGTCTCTACGTACCGCATCGCCCAACTCATGTTGTCTGTGATATTTTGGACATCATTTGTCGTGGAGGAATAATGGCAGGGAACAAATGCCTTTACACCCAGTCCGCTGGGGCTGACAAATGTGAGTACAGGTTGTAGGAGAGGATCGTCATAGAGCATACGTCGCATTTCCACTGCTTCCTGATAAGAGTGGAGACCGTCCACATCTACTATCACCAGGTGAGACGGGGAGACGAAATCCTTACTGCTACGGCGGGTGAATGTGCCGCAGGGGGTCACATATGGTAGTAATGATGCTTTGGCGGCTCGTATATCTTCGGAGTTGCGTACTTGTTCGGTCAGGGCTTTGAGATTCTCGTTGCAAGTAATCATTTGGAAAACTTGTTCGATGGAGACTTCGCAGAAGGGGATAAGCGTGGGAGGAGTCATCAGTCGGCCTTGTTTGTCTTTGATAGGAGCGATAGGTGGCATGAAATAGGACATTCTGTAGTTGTTTGGCATCATTTTCTTTTTGTTTCAAGTTAAAATATTTATTTTTGCAAAAAATATGAGTGTGTTTCAAAACATGGCGTAAAATTAGTAAATGCAAAATAGACATCGTCCTGACATGTTGGGATGAAAGTGAAAATAATTAACCGTTACGGTGTAATTTTAACAATAAAAAAGAATGGAAAATGAAAAAGGTTTTTATGTAGCTTTAGGAGTTTACATAGGAGAGTTGCAAAAGCGTGCGGATTTGAAAAATGACGAAATATGCAAGAGCGTACACATCGGCCACTCTACTTTTAATGATTTAAAAAAGGGGCAAAACGCCCATTGAGTGATTACGTAAAAGTGGTGGAGTGCTGTCTGGATGCCTTCAATGAAGAGGAAGCCGGGGTTATCTGGGATGAATGGAGGAGAATGTATTTTCGATACAGGAGAAGAAAAGAGGAGGAGAGAGGAGAACGGTGAAAAACAGATAAAGTAAAAGCTGCAGGCGGGAAAAAGTTTCCCGCCTGCGGTCTTTATGAATGAATTTTTTTGTAGCTTTGTGAAAAATAAGATTGATATGGAAGATTTGCAAAGATTATATCCTATCGGGATACAGACTTTCTTTAAGATACGTGAGGGGAATTTTCTCTATATTGACAAGACGCAATATGTGTACCGGATGACGCATTCGGCTTCCAGCTATCTGTTTCTAAGCCGTCCCCGACGTTTCGGAAAATCATTGCTTACCAGTACCATTCACTGTTATTTCGAGGGACGGAAGGATTTGTTTGAGGGACTGGCCATAGAGACATTGGAGAAGGAATGGATACAACACCCGGTGTTGCACTTCGACATGAGTACCGCTAAACATGTGGACAGGGAGCAACTGAACGCGGAACTGGAATTGAAACTCATGGCTTATGAGGAGATTTATGGGCGTGTAGAAGAGGAACTGTATGTGAATCAGCGTCTGGAGGGACTTATAAAACGCGCTTACAAGCAGACAGGTAAAAAAGTGGTTGTCTTGATAGACGAATATGACGCTCCTCTGCTCGATGTGGTTCATGAAGAAAAGAATTTGCCACAGTTACGTAATGTGATGCGTAATTTTTACAGTCCGTTAAAGGCGTGTGATCCTTATCTGCGCTTTGTTTTTCTTACGGGTATAACCAAGTTTTCGCAACTTAGCGTGTTCAGTGAACTTAATAATATCACCAATGTGAGTATGCTGCCTGATTATGCTGCCATTTGCGGTATCACTGCTGAAGAACTCCGTACTCAAATGGCTCCCGATGTAAAGCATCTGGCTACCCGGTTGGGAATTACTGCAGAGGAGATGTTGGACAAACTGAAGGAAAATTATGACGGTTATCATTTTTCGTGGCCGTCGCCCGACGTTTTCAATCCTTTCAGTTTGCTGAAGGCGATGGCTTTGGGAGAGATCGGCTCTTATTGGTTTGAGAGTGGCACGCCCACTTATATCATAGAGATGCTGCGTAAATATGCTGTGTTGCCATCAGAAATTGGTGGCGAGGAAGCGTCTCCCAGTGATTTTAACGTGCCTTTGGAGTTAGCGACTAATTATATGCCGTTGCTTTATCAGGCCGGTTACCTTACGATAAAGGGTGCGGATTTGGAATTTGACGCATATATGCTTGATATTCCAAACAAAGAGGTGCGTGTCGGTCTGATGAAAAGCCTGATTCCCTCTTATGTGACGAGTGACAGTCATGAGGTGAACAGTGTGGTGCGTAATTTGGCGCGTAACATTGTGCGGGGAGATATGGACGAGGCTTTGAAGCTGCTTCAGGCTTTTCTTTCCACTGTGCCTTATTGCGACAACACGGATTATGAGGGACATTACCAGCAGATGCTATATGTGATATTCTCATTGCTGGGCATTTATACCGATGTGGAGGTGCACACGCTGAAAGGACGTGTGGACATGGTGCTTCGCACCAAGACTACTCTTTATCTGGTAGAGCTGAAATTGAATCAAAATGCGAAGACTGCCATGAAGCAAATTGATTTGCAGCAATATGCAGATCGTTTTGCTCTTTGCGGGCTTCCGGTGGTAAAGGTTGCAATAAATTTTAGTGCGGAGACTCGGACAATTGCTGATTGGGTGATTTCAAGAGAGACGTACGCATAGTTGCATTGTAATTTAAATAATTTTAGAAGAGTATGAGTAGCAAGATATACCCCATTGGCATACAGAACTTTGAAAAAATCCGGAAAGACGGCTATTTCTATATTGATAAGACTGCTTTGATTTATCAGATGGTGAAGACAGGCAGTTATTATTTCCTGAGTCGTCCCCGTCGTTTTGGGAAAAGTCTGTTGATATCTACGCTTGAAGCGTATTTCTTGGGCAAGAAAGAGCTTTTTGAGGGCTTGGCCATTGAAAAGCTGGAAAAGGATTGGACGGTATATCCTATTTTTCATATGGACTTGAATACGGAGAAGTATGATACGAGGGAGAGCCTGGATAGTATATTGAATTTCACATTGGAGAAATGGGAACAGCAATATGGCACTGCCCCGTCGGAAACAACTTTTGCATTGCGTTTTCGCGGCCTTATTGAACGGGCTTACAAGCAAACCGGGCAACGTGTTGTCATTCTGATTGATGAATATGATAAACCCATGTTACAGGCAATAGGTAACGAGGAGCTTCAGAAGGAATTCCGTAACACAATGAAAGCTTTTTATAGTGTGCTGAAAACCATGGATGGTTGTATTCAATTTGCATTTTTGACGGGAGTGACGAAATTCGGTAAGGTAAGCGTATTTAGCGATTTAAATAATCTCGATGACATCTCCATGCGGAATCAATACATAGATATTTGCGGAGTTTCTGAAAAAGAACTGCATGACAATCTGGAAATTGAACTGCACGAACTGGCAGATATAAAAGGGGTGAGTTATCATGAAATCTGCGACAAACTGCGGGAGTATTATGATGGTTACCACTTTACACACAATTCTATCGGAATATATAATCCGTTCAGTCTGCTGAATACTTTTAAATATAAAGAGTTTGGAAGTTATTGGTTCGAGACGGGGACTCCTACTTATTTGGTGGAATTGCTGAAAAAGCATCATTATGATTTGAGACGTATGGCGCATGAGGAAACAAGTGTCTCTGTACTGAATAGCATTGATTCTGCATCGGACAATCCTATCCCGGTGATTTATCAGAGCGGTTATCTCACTATCAAAGGGTATGACGAAGAATTTGGAATTTATAGTTTAGGCTTCCCTAATCGCGAAGTAGAGGAAGGATTTATTAAATTTTTGCTTCCCTTTTATGCGAACACCAATGCGGTAGAGTCGGAGTTTGAAATACAGAAGTTTGTTCGTGAAATACGTATCGGAGATTATGATTCTTTTTTCCGTCGTCTCCGGAGTTTCTTTGCTGATACTCCTTATGAGCTTATCCGTGATTTGGAATTGCATTATCAGAATGTACTTTTTATAGTCTTTAAACTGGTCGGATTTTATGTGAAGGCAGAATACCACACAAGTGAAGGACGTATTGACTTAGTTCTGCAAACTGATAAGTTTGTTTATGTGATAGAATTCAAACTTGACGGGACAGCGGAAGACGCCTTACGACAAATCAACGAGAAACATTATGCACTTCCTTTTGAAGCTGGCGGCAATCGCCGATTATTTAAAATAGGAGTGAACTTTAACGCGAAAATGCGTAATATTGAGAAATGGATAGTGGAGTAATCCGTGAAATAATTGATAGAAAATCCCGGCTGAATAAATAAAAAGGCCGGGATTTTTTTGTTTAGGATGTCTATTTGTCATTCTTGGGAAATATCAAATGGTAGCCATATCTTTTCCGTGTGCGATAACGAAAACGCAAAAAATAACAATTTATTAGGTAGAAAAAGTTGGGGGAATGCTTCGTAGTTCACAAATAATGATTAAATTTGCCGCGATTTGTAATGCGGAGTTTGCAAAATGACGAATAATACTATAAAGCATCTAGGTATTGTGGAAAACAT
>ENA-OROE01000050-OROE01000050.1-human-gut-metagenome-genome-assembly--contig:-NODE-50-length-110573-cov-16.258917_pt1 | contig 110573 bp, 76 predicted proteins | sample MGYA00242126_ERZ509044 | MGnify/ENA primary metagenome ERZ509044 (study PRJEB26280, sample SAMEA2338716) | human gut metagenome | biome: human gut; feature: human-associated habitat; material: faeces... | reverse complement strand
TTTCATACGAATCTTTGTTTCTGCTTTGGTTTCTAATTCTGGGGCAAAAGTAATAATTTTCTGTTAGATGCAAACAAAAAGCGATACTTTTTTTGTTTTCTTCCCTAAAAAAGATGAAAAGGTCACCTGATATGACAGTAATGTTTCAGTTGAAAATGAGTATATACTGCTGTCTGCTTAGAAGATTCCCGGAAGTGCTTCCGGCTTCGGTCCCAGATTCTTGAATTCTCCGTTCAGACCGGCTTCATCTTTCGGGTTCAGCTCCAGTGACTTCTTCATATCTTCTACGGAGCCGTCTTTATCACCGCTCAATAGCTTGGCACGTCCGCGTTCTTTATAGGCTTCGGCGAAATTCGGGTTCAGTTCGATGGCTTCGTCAAACAGGCTGATAGCTTCTGTCAGTTTCTTCTGATTGATATAAAGCTGTCCCAGATAGAGGTAGGCTTGTTCGTTGAATGGGTTTATTTCCGTTACAAATTTGTAGTCCGTTTCTGCTTCTTCTTCCTGTCCGTTGGCTTCTTTCACCTTGCCACGCAGCAGGATGGCGGTCTCTTCTTCCGGATTCTGGGCGATTACGGCGTCTATGTCCTCCATTACTTCCTTGTATTGCTTCATTTGTAGCAAAGCCTCTGCGCGCATCAGACGAGCTTCGATGAAGTCGTCTTTCAGAGTGATGGCTTTCGTCAGATGGGCAATGGTCATGATTTCGTCATCCTGTCCTTTGCGGGCTTTTCCCAGCAGGAAGTGTGCGACTGCATTTCCTTCTTCGATGGCGATTGCTTTGCTGGCAGCTTCTTCCATAGCTTTGTAGTCTTCCTGGATGTAGCAGACATTGGCCAATGTGAGGAATGTGCTGGTGACATGGGGCTCCATCACTGCCATTTTTTCCAGAATTTCGCGAGCCTTTTCTGTTTCTCCCATTGGGATATAGAGTTGGCTGAGGTAACCCATTGTCTCGAAGTCCTCTTCGATGGCAAGTGCCTTGGTGAAGCATTTTATGGCATAATCCGGACGTCCCATGCGCTGTGCGCGCAGGCCGTCATATTTGAATATTTCGAAGTTTTTCTGATCGTTCTTTTGTTTTTCACTTTCCGGTGTTTCAGACTTACCGGAGAAAAAAGATTTAAAAAAGTTCGGCATGGTTGCGTTATTTTAGAGTTTGTCTGCAAATGTAATAACTTATTTTGAAATATGTAGCATTCCGTCCTGCATCTTCAGTCCGTCTTCGTCTAATAAATATCGGATTACTTGCCCGATATCTTCTTTTTCCGCTTTTATCTTATCGGCAATTTCGGCAGGAGTTAGTGGACTTTGACCAAGCAACTCCAGTATTTGCCTTTTCAATTCCTCATAAGATTTCTCAGATAAGTCGTTGCTGGCACGGTTGCTGAGGCAGACATCACATTGCCCGCAGTTATGTTCGTTTTTCTCTCCGAAGTAGTGGAGAAGCATCCGGCTCCGGCATACGTTTTCGGTAGTGACATATTCTTCCATAGCCTTGATACGTGCTTCATAGCGTGCCTTGCGCTCTTCGTAGACAATAGGGGGAATGTGCAGAAAGCGCAGATCCAATCGTTCGCGTGTATATATAATATAAGGAGTCTTTTTGCGGGGAATGTAATCGACGATGCGGCGTTTGGTTAATGTTACCAGTATGTTATAGATTTGCTGGCGTGTCAGTCCGGTGCGTAGGGCAAGCGATTCTTCACTGATATAGGCATAATCAGTGAAAACTCCCGTATACGAACGAAGAATCGTTTGTATCAAGGCATCCGCTTCTTTTCCCATTTCCCGTAGTTTATACAGTTCGTCCCGACGGATGGTAAAGAGGATTCGTGATGAATTATCCTGTTCGTCCGTGTATTCCAGATAGCCAGCCTGTGTCAGTATTTTCAGGGCACTGTCTACCGGCACCGGGAAGTATTTGAACTTCCGGCAAAATTCTTCCAGATTGAATTCCCGGATACATTGAAATCCGTCACCCATCGCCATTTGATAATAATACTGAAGATGTTCGTAGACATTCAGGATGTATTCTTTTTCGGGAAAGGTGTCGACAATACGTTTGTGGAGTGTCATCTTGTCGGATTTGGCGTACAGGATGACGGCATAAGCTTTCTCTCCGTCTCTTCCGGCACGTCCGGCTTCCTGAAAATAGGCCTCGGGTGAATCGGGCAGGTCGAGATGCAGCACGATACGTACATCGGGCTTGTCGATACCCATGCCGAAAGCATTGGTTGCCACCATGACACGGACTTCTCCGCTTTGCCAGCGTTTTTGCCGAAGGTCTTTGACGGCATTGTCCAGGCCGGCATGATAAAAGTCGGCGGTTATTCCTTCGTTTGTCAACAGTTCGGTGATTTCTTTGGTGCGGCGTCTGTTGCGGACGTAGATAATTGCACTGCCCGATATCCGTTGGAGGATATGCAGCAATTCTTTGGTTTTGTTATCCGTTTTGCGTACGATATATGCCAGATTCTTTCGTTCAAAGCTCATGCGAAAGACATTTCCTTCCCGGAAGTTCAGTCGGGTCTGGATATCTTTTACGACTTCGGGAGTTGCTGTAGCTGTCAGTGCCAGTACCGGTACTCCAGGCAACAGCTCCCGTATTTCTGCGATTTTCAGATATGCCGGGCGGAAGTCGTATCCCCATTGTGAGATACAGTGGCTTTCGTCCACCGTAATCATGGAGACTTTCATCGAACGCAACTTGGTACGGAATATTTCCGTATCCAGCCGTTCCGGAGAGATATAAAGGAACTTGTAATTGCCGAAGATGCAGTTTTCGAGTGCGGTAAGTATTTCTTGCCGTGTCATGCCCGAATAGATGGCAAGGGCTTTGATTCCCCGTTTTCGCAAGTTCTGCACCTGATCTTTCATCAAGGCGATAAGTGGGGTGATGACGATACAAATACCTTCCTGAGCGAGAGCGGGCACTTGAAATGTAATAGACTTACCGCCTCCGGTAGGCATCAGTCCCAGTGTGTCTTTGCCTTCGCCGATACTGGTAATGATCTCCTCCTGCAAGTCGCGGAAGGAGTCATAACCCCAGTATTGTTTTAATATCTCCTGATACTTATTCAATCGGCTTTATATCCTCGATTTGAAGTTGTACTTCACCACGCTTGTGCGTGTTTTCTTCAATGGTGTAACAGATGTCGAACGAGCGTTTCGTTTTGATATAGCGCACATGCGAACTCTGTCCGAACGCAATACCGTTCATTACATTATTCGACTTATTATCAACCAGTTCGAGCTTGATATGTTCCTGGTCACGTCCCACCACTTTACTCGTTCCATAATCATAGACATGATGAGTGCAGAAAATGGGTTTCGTGTTATCAGGACCGAAAGGATTAAACTTCTTCAGGTCGTTGAAAAACTTGGATGAAATATCCCTGAAGTCGATTTCAGCATCAATTTCGATTACAGCACTGGTTTGTTCCGGCAGGATATGCTGTGAAACGTATTCTTCGAACCGTTTGGTAAAGGCATCCACATTCTCCACTTTCATCGACAGTCCGGCGGCGTATGTATGCCCCCCGAAGTTTTCCAGCAGGTCGCGGCAATGTTCGATTGCTTTATATACGTCGAAGCCGGAAACTGAACGTGCGGAGCCTGTTGCCATATCATCCGTCCGGGTCAGTACCACGGCAGGGCGGTAGTACACTTCTGTCAGACGGGAAGCTACGATACCAATCACTCCTTTGTGCCATTCTTCGTTGTAGAGCACGATGGAGCGGCGATCGGCTAATCCTTCCAGATTGGCAACGATGTTGTTTGCCTCTTCCGTCATACTCTTGTCGAGGTCTTTCCGGGTTTCGTTGTACTGGTTGATTTGTCCGGCTTTCTCAAGCGCTATCGAGAAATCTTTTTCCGTCAGCAGGTCTACGGCTTCTTTTCCGTTTTGAATACGTCCCGACGCATTGATGCGCGGTCCGATTTTAAACACAATATCGCTGACAGTAATTTCTTTTTCAGAAAGTCCGCATACGTCGATAATAGCCTTCATACCAATGCTCGGGTTACTGTTCAGTTGCTTCAGACCGTGGTAGGCGAGGATACGGTTTTCACCCATAATCGGAACGATGTCCGATGCAATACTCACAGCTACAATATCCAGCAAAGGAATCAGGTGGTGGAACTCGATACCGTTACTGATAGCGAATGCCTGCATAAACTTGAAACCGACTCCACAACCGGAAAGGTGAGTGTACGGATACGTATTGTCCAGGCGTTTGGCGTTCAGAATAGCTACGGCAGGCGGAAGCACATCATCCGGTACATGATGATCGCAGATGATGAAATCAATCCCTTTCTCTTTGGCATAAGTGATTTCTTCTACTGCTTTAATTCCACAATCGAGTACAATAATCAGTCCTACACCGGTTTCTGCGGCATAGTCCACTCCTTTTTTAGAAATGCCATACCCTTCATTGTATCGGTCGGGTATGTAATAATCAAGGTTCGAATAGAACTGTTGAATAAACTTGTAGACCAATGCTACGGCAGTAGTACCGTCTACGTCATAATCTCCATAAATTAGAATACGTTCTTTCTTTCCCATCGCCCTGTTCAGACGTTCTACTGCAATATCCATATCCTTCATCAGGAACGGATCATGCAGGTCGGGCAATTGCGGGCGGAAAAACTTCTTGGCATCTGCTGCCTTTGTAATTCCCCGCTGCACCAAAAGTTGTCCAAGTATCGGGCTAATCCCTAGTTCCTGGGCCAATGTCTGGCTTGTCTCTGCCTGTTCGGGTGTAATGGGTCGATAATTCCATTTGTGATTCATTTTATATATTGTTTTTTCTTTTTCTGTTCTCAAGGGTTGAAAAGGCACTTCTTTCCAACAAGGGGTAAAAGTACGAAAAAAAGCGGAAGTGTATAGTAGATAAGACGAAAATATTTCAAGGCTGGCTTTTGGAAGATAACTTCTTTTAGCTATCTTTGCTTCGTTAACAAAAGTCTAAACAGGTGAGAAATACGCTAAAATGAGAAGACAAAACGGTGCCATAAGCTCTAATATGACATTTGATGATATCTATATTGAGTATTATCAACGTTGTTTCTTGTTTGCTAAATCCTATCTTCACGATGAGATGCAGTCGAAAGATATAGCCTCAGAGGCAATGATAACTTTATGGAGTACGATGAAGACTGAAGAGGTGAAAAATATCCGTGCTTTTTTGATGACTGTGGTAAAGAATCAGGCCTTAAACTACCTGCGAAATGAGCATCTGCGGATGGAGGCCAGGGAAAACATCCTGGATGATGAACTTTACGAACTTGATTTCCGTATCTCTTCTCTTGCCTCTTCCGATCCTAACCAACTTTTCTCTGAAGAAATAATCGCCATTGTTAATCATACTTTAAATGAATTGCCGGAAAAAACAAGAAGGGCATTTATGATGAGTCGATATGAGAATAAATCGATGAAAGAAATCGCTGAATCATTAAATGTGACAGTGAAAGGGGTAGACTATCATATTGGCAAAGCGTTGCAAGCTTTAAGGAAGAACCTCAAAGATTACCTTTATACTCTACTTTTTTTCTAATAGAATACCTTACCGATAAAGTTCTCCTTCGGCATTGATGCATATCCTCCTCGGCATTGATGAACAAATGAAGGACCTCAAAGCACTTTTTTTATTTTTCTTCTAGTGAAGTTTGTAAGTGGCGTGTCTTATATATGTAAGCCCTCAAAAAGCTTATGTCTTAACCCCAAGGAAAAAGTATGGATACGAAACTATTAAATAAATATCTTGCAGGAGATGCTCTTCCCGAAGAAAAGAGAGAAGTCGTGCGCTGGATGAAAGAAAGTGAAGAACACCGTGAACAACTGATGCAAATGCGTCATATTTATGACGCTACTATCTGGAATGGTAATTTGCAAGAAAAAAAGGCGGAAAATAAGAAAATTATGATGCGTTATCTTTGGGCCTCTATGAAGATAGCGGCAGTCATTGCCATGATTGCTTTTATTATTCATAAGGAATATCAAGAGTATCGGTTTGAACACTCTACTGAAATGCAGATGATGACGGTTCCCGCAGGGCAAAGGGCTAGCCTGGTTTTGGCTGACGGGACAATTGTCTGGTTGAACTCCAACTCTACTTTAAAATATCCGGCTACCGGATTTCATGCCAAAGAGAGGAAAGTGATTTTGGAAGGAGAGGGGTATTTTGAAGTGGCTCATAACGAGAAACATCCTTTTATTGTTGAGACCGAGAAATATGATATCAGAGTATTGGGAACTACTTTCAATGTCTCGGCATATCCTAACTCCGGTTTATTTGAAGCTTCTTTGATAGAAGGTAAAGTCACCGTATACCATCCTGAAACGCAAAACGAAATAATCTTGAATCCACATGAAAAGGTGGAAGTTAGAGACGGGAAACTTTATAAAGAGACCTTTACTTCGGATCATGATTTCTTGTGGAGGATGGGTATTTATTCTTTTAAAGATGAACCGTTGGAAACTGTCTTTAAGAAATTAGAGCAATATTATGAAGTGAAGATCATTAATAAAAACATAGAAATAACTTCTCATCCGTGTACCGGTAAGTTCCGCCAGAAAGAAGGAATCGAACATGTGATGAGAGTATTGCAGAAATACATCAAATTTAATTATATACAGGACGACGAAAAGAATCAGATCATAATCTATTAACCCTAGTATTTAATCTAAAAAAACACTGAAAATGAGAGCAAGAGAACCTGCCCGTTTAAAACAGAAATATCGGTAAGTGTTGCAGCACTTACCGATATGTGAGAAGTCAATAAAAAAGACTCGTCATCTGTTACAAATCTTTATGTATTAACTTAATAACTCTAGGCAAAGATATGAAAAATAATCTTTGGTGTGGACGTATTGTCCATAGAAAAACACACTGTACTCAAATTTTAAGAATTATGAGGTTAACTGTCTTTTTCCTGTTATTCATTGTTTTTGAGACATATTCCTTGAATGTCCGTTCTCAAAATCAGAAAGTAACGATGAATAAAGGTACCGCAACACTATCTGACATTATCAGGCAGATTGAAAAACAAACAGACTATTTGTTTATTTACAATGAGCATGAGATTGCTTTAGACAAACGAATAGCAGTATCTACTCGGGAAACCACGGTTGCCGAAATTCTTAATAGAGTTTTGCAAGGAACAGGTTTCTCGTATACGATGGAAGGCAACCATATTATTCTGGTGAAAAATATGGAGAAAATGAAAAACGTAACTCCCGGTCGGAAGATAACAGGAACTGTGAAAGATGATTTGGGAGAGGTTATTGTCGGTTGTAATGTAGCTGTTAAAGGTGAGAAAATAGGAGCCATCACTGATATGGATGGAAGATATACTATCGAGGTTCCGGACAATAGTATATTGGTTTTCTCATTTTTAGGTTATAAGAGCGTTGAATCTCCCGTCAAGAATAATTCGGTTATCAATATAACCATGCAAGAAGACTCCAGATCTTTGGAAGAAGTGGTGGTTGTAGGTTATGGAACACAGAAAAAAGTGAATTTGACAGGTGCTGTATCTGTGGTAGAAGGAGATCAATTGGCAGGGCGTTCTGCTTCGACTATGTCTCAATTACTGCAAGGAGCAGTTCCTAACATGACTGTCTCTTTTTCTTCAGGTCGTGCGGGAGATGGAGGTTCGTTTAATATCAGAGGTGTAAATTCCATTAGTGGTTCTGCCAAACCGTTGGTCCTTATTGATGGAGTGGAGGGAGATGTGAATCGTGTCAATCCGAATGATGTCGCCTCTGTTTCGGTCTTAAAAGATGCGTCGTCTGCGGCAATTTATGGAGCACGTGCCGCCTATGGAGTTATTCTGGTAACTACAAAGACGGGAGAAAAAGGCAAAGTCACTCTTAATTATAACGGACGATACAGCTTTAGTGATGTAACTACGTCGACAGATTATGAAACCCGCGGATATTATGCGGCCGGTATTAGCGATATGTTCTTCTCTACCTGGCAGGGGACACCATTGCTCACATATACGGAAAAGGATTATCATGAGTTGTGGATCAGGAGAAATGATAAGACGGAACAACCCGAACGGCCCTGGGTAGTAACTGAAAACGGACAGTATAAATACTATGGGAATTTTGATTGGTATAATTATTTATATGACCATAAACGTCCGACGTATGAACATAATGTAAGCATTTCCGGTGGAAGTGAACATCTGAAGTTCAGGCTTTCCGGAGGATACTATAATCAGAAAGGAGTTCTTAAAATACAACCGGACAAGTATGAACGCTATAACTTCAAATCAAGGCTGGAAGCCAAAGTGACTCCATGGTTATCCGTCAGTAATAATACCTCTTATTTCAAATCGAATTACTCCTATCCGGGACTTGGTGGAGTGAATACGATATTTAAGAATGCAAGCTATCGTGCCTTGCCCATATTAGTGCCTGTACATCCTGATGGTACACTGGTGTATGAAACTAATATAATGAACTATACTTTGGCGGGTACCACTGTTGCATTATCCAATAAGAAACATAATAATAAAGATGAGATAGACGAGTTTATGACCACATTTGAAGTAGTTATAAATCCGGTAAAACATGTTGAAATCATAGGGAATTACACATATTCGAAATATGACAAGAAATGTACCAATAGAAGTGTAGACATGCAATACTCCAAGGTACCGGGTGTTACGACTACCATGCCCGAGAGTACAAGCGGAGGGAATAAACTGACTGTGTTGAATACAAAAAATCTGTATTATGCATATAATGCTTACGGAACTTATGGTAACTTGTTTGCCGGCTCTCATAATGTGAAACTGACAGGCGGTATCAACTATGAGACAAAATCTTATGAAGATCTGACTGTGAGTAAAGATGGACTGTTATCTGATGAATTGAATGACTTTAATCTGGCTAAAGGAGAAAATACAGTAGTCACCGGAGGAAAGAATAAATATGCTTTATTTGGCGTCTTTTATAGGGCAAACTATGATTATAAAGGAAGATACCTGTTTGAGGCGAGCGGAAGATATGATGGCAGTTCCCGGTTTAAAAAAGGCCATCGGTACGGCTTCTTCCCATCGTTCTCCGCCGGATGGCGCATTAGCGAAGAGCCTTTTTATGGAGCATTGAAAAATACAGTAGATAACCTAAAGTTACGACTGTCTTATGGAACTTTGGGCAATCAGCAAGTTGGTTATTATGATTATCTGCAGCAAATAGAAACAGGAAAAGTTCTTAATTATTCGTTTGGTGATAAAGAAAAAGCCTCGTATGCCTATGAAACCGCTCCTAATGCTTCCGACTTGACATGGGAAACCGTAGTTACTAAAAATATTGGTCTTGATATCGGTATCTTCAATAATAGATTGAATATTTCGGCAGATGCTTATATAAGGGATACAAAAGACATGCTAATGCCCGGCAAAGCATTACCGTCTGTCTATGGCGCAAAATCTCCTAATATGAATGCTGCTGACTTAAGGACCAAAGGTTGGGAATTGGTCGTTGCCTGGAATGACCGTTTTAATGTGATGGACAAACCTTTTAACTATGGTGTTTCGTTTGGAATCGGGGATAATGTCTCCAAGATTACGAAATATGATAACCCTAATAAAGAAATCAGTTCTCCTTATGTCGGTCAGAGACTGGGAGATATATGGGGGTATATGGTTGATGGCTATTTTGCGACAGATGAAGAGGCAGCTAATTATGGAGTAGACCAGAGTGTCGTAAACTATATCATCAACAATGCCGTTGTCGATAGAGGACTGCATGCTGGAGACATGAAATATCTCGATCTTGATGGCAATAATAAGATCGAACAAACTGTCAGTGCTAATGATATTAAGGATCAACGGATTATAGGTAATTCTCTTCCGCGCTATACGTACAGTATCAGACTTAATGCAGAATGGAATGGCATTGACTTTTCCGTGTTCTTTCAGGGAGTGGGGAAACAAGACTGGTACCCATCCAGTGATGCATTTGCCTTTTGGGGACCGTATAGTTCACCAGCACCAAGTTTCATTCCAAAGGATTTTTTGGCAGACGTATGGAGCGTAGACAATCCTGATGCTTATTTCCCCCGCCCCAGAGGATATATCGCATGGACTGATGGCCGTTCCTTGTCATCGGTTAATAACAGATACTTGCAAAGTCTTGCCTATTGCCGACTGAAAAACCTGACTGTGGGATATACGCTACCTGTTAAATGGTTATCAAAGATACATGTGCAGAAAGCCCGTCTCTATTTCAGTGGTGAGAATCTGCTCACATTAGACAGGCTGGATACGGATTATATTGATCCGGAAGCGGCTGCTGCCGGAACAAATTGGAAAACAGGTAAGACTAATGCACTCTCTTATCCGTTCTCAAAGACCTATTCTTTTGGTATTGATATTACATTCTGATAATAACTAATATATCTATATATGAAAACCAAGTTTAGTATCATATTTATGTGGTTGTTTACCATTCTTTTTATATCGTGTGATAAACTGGACCTTTATCCTGAAGACAGTTTGTCTCCAACCACCTATTTCAAGAATGAAAACGAACTTCAACTGTATAGTAATCAGTTTTACTATAATATACTGCCTACGGCAGCAGATATTTATAAAGATAATGCAGATGTATTGATTGTTTCTCCGTTGGATGATGAGGTAACTGGGCAACGGATCATTCCATCGACGGGGGGAGGATGGAATTGGGAGGCATTGAGAAGTCTTAATTTCTTGTTAGAGAATTCTCATAATTGTGAAGATCAAGATGTACGTAATAAGTACGATGCAATCACCCGTTTTTTCAGGGCTTATTTTTACTTTAAGAAAGTACAGCGATTTGGAGATGTCCCCTGGTATGATAAAGTACTGGATTCGTCTGATGCTGAACTGTTGTATAAACCCCGGGATTCCAGAGAGTTTGTGATGCAGAAAATCATTGAAGATTTGGATTTTGCTATTACTACTTTATCTAAAGATAAAGAGCTTTACAGGGTCAGTAAATGGGCTGCATTGGCACTGAAGTCAAGAGTTTGTCTGTTTGAAGGCACTTTCCGTAAGTATCATGGGATAGCAGATTACGAAAAATATTTGGATGCGTGCATTACTGCTTCCGATGACTTTATGAAGAATAGTGGATATAGCTTGTATAAAACAGGCAGTACTCCTTATCAGACTCTTTTTTCTTCCTTGAATGCCATTCAGCAGGAAATTGTTTTGGCTAGAGACTATAATGGGACACTGAATATCCGCCACGACGTGCAAGGTTTTGAAAATACAGCTTCGAAAGGCAGACCCGGATTATCGAAAAAGATTGTAAATATGTATTTGAATAAGAACGGTTCCCGTTTTACGGACATGCAAGGATATGCCACTAAGGTATTTTTTGATGAATGTCAGAACAGGGATCCTCGTTTGGCACAGACCATCCGTACTCCCGGATATATACGTCCGGGAGAAACGAAACAGTCGGGGCCTAATTTCTCTTCGGCAATGACTGGGTATCATTTAATTAAATATTCGGGTGCCACTAAATATGATGTTGGTGACACGTCTGAAAATGATTTTCCTATTTTCAGGACGGCGGAGGTTTTTTTGAATTATGTGGAAGCCAAAGCGGAAAGGGGAACGTTGGAACAGAATGATATTGACAGGACGATTAAATTAATAAGAGATAGGGTAGGAATGCCGAACCTGAATATGAGTGACGCTAATACAGGCCCCGATCCTTATCTGCTGAATGTCTATCCTAATGTCTCTGAAACGAATAAAGGGGTCATACTGGAAATCCGTCGTGAAAGAGTCATAGAATTGTTAATGGAAGGCTTCCGTTATTATGATTTAATGCGTTGGAAAGCGGGGAGTTGTATGGATGATGAGTTTTTGGGAATGTATTTCCCCGGTCCGGGTAATTATGACCTGAATCATGACGGGACTATTGATGTCTGTTTGTATAAAGGAGCAAAGCCTGGTGGTGTCAATGCGCTTGAATATCTGGAGATTGGAGTTACGGTAGAACTGACAGAAGGAGAATCCGGAAATGTGATTTGCTATAAAGATGTTCCTCGCCAGTGGAATGAAGAACGGGACTATTTATACCCGATTCCAAGGCAGGACCGTATTTTGACAAATGGAGCTCTGACACAGAATCCGGGATGGAATGATAATTTAAACTTTTAATTTGATCGGTCATGAAAGAATATAGAATAATGATATTACTAGTTTCTACGCTTTTTATAATAGCTATCAGCTGCTCCAGCCAACTGGACAATGAAGATTTCAGCGATATGATAGGAAAGGGACAGAATTATACTCCTCCTCCTATCCCGGTTGAAGAACCGACATTGAAGGACAAAGATGGCTGGAAAATAGATTCTATTGACGGAAAGAGTTTTATATGGTACTCCTATAATAAAGGGGCTTTCAATGCCCAACAACAAATAAATGTGCTTGAAATCGACCTGTCGAGTCCTGATTACGAATTGGAGTTTGTTTCGGCTCCTCAACTCGATTCTTTATCAAGCGTTGCTCTGAAACATGATGCGGTAGCCGGAATTAATGGTACGTATGAACTTGAAGCCTCTTTCGTAAAAGTCAATGGCTCAATAATTTCACCGATCACTCTTCCCGAAGGGCATTTAAGATATTGGAAACATGAAGGGGCCATAGCTTATGACGGCTATAAGGTTGAAATTGGATATGGAACAAAGGAATCATATTCCTATAATTCAATGCCTAACATATTCTCGGGAGCACCAGTCTTGATAGATGATTATCAACCAGTAGGTGAAACATTTATTGGAGATATAACCGGAATCAACCTGAATTCCCTGGATGGAGAGGATTACCGAAGACATCAGGGAGTACGTCATCCCCGTACCGCTGTGGCTTTGACTGAACAGAATAAACTTTTGTTGGTAACAGTGGACGGTCGTGCGGATTTGGCGGCAGGAATGACTGCCAAAGAGCTTACCTCCTTTATAAACCAGTATTTTAAACCACAGCATGCCTTGAACGTAGACGGAGGAGGGTCTACAACGATGTATATACGTGACAGTAATCTTTCAGCCACAGATGTAGTCAACTATCCGTGTGATAATAAAAAGTTCGATCATTACGGACAACGCAGTGTCAGGACTTTCATCTTGGTAAAGAAGCATAGCAACGGGCAGTTGTTTGACTCCGGCGACGGCTCGGAGGATAATCCTTATATTATAAAAACGGCGAGACATATGCAGGATATGCATAAGGTCAATTATTCTAAAGGAATGGTTTATTTCAGAATGGAGGCCGATGTGAATATGTCAGGGATTGATTGGCAGGCTTTGAATGTGAGTGAGCCTTATGACAGACTCGTCCATTTTGACGGAAACGGGCATGTTATAAAAGGCTTGAAATCGCAAGGTAACTATGCCAGCTTGTTCGGGGTGTTATGTGGAGTCTGCAAGAATTTGGGAATTGTGGATGCAGATATTGTGGCACAAAATGGAGGCGGAATATTAGCCGGCTATGTAGGGATAAAAATCCCGACTTCGGATGTACTTACCGGAAGTGTAGAAAATTGTTATACGAGCGGAAAGGTATCGGGATTTGATATAATTGGCGGTATTTCCGGTAATATCGGTAAACCGAGCGGATCTGTGTATTCGTCCATTAAGAATTGTTATTCTACTGCCACAGTTACAGCGAAGAATGAAACAGGAAATTCACGTGCCGGGGGAATAGTAGGTATTGTCTGGGCTGGTGGTATATTGGAGAATTGCTATGCGGCAGGTGAAGTTATTTCAATGAATTCCGGAGCAGCAGGTATCGGAGCTTATTTTGATACTGCACCTAAAAGATGCGTTGCTTTGAATAAATTAGTGGAAAACAAGAAAAATGGTGTAAATTTGGGGCGTATTGCCGCCTTCATGGGAGCAGCTAATATGACGGTTGTTGATTGTTGGGCAACAGACGATATGAAGATTTTGAATGCCGGAGTACCTAAAACCGAATTTTCCGGTGAATTAGTTGGTGTGAAGCAACCCCACGATGGGGAAACTAAGTCGAAGGAGTTCTTATCGAATATGCAGAACTACCTTGATGCAGGATGGGGAAACTCATGGTATTACAAGGTAAATGCGAAAGGATATCCTATTCTGTTATGGCAATATAATCGGGAAGATTATAATACGGATATTACTGGTCATTAAGACTAATATATATTATACTTAACACATTTATTCGTTAGTTTATGAAGAAAAACTTGTTAATCGTCGTTATCCTGGCTGTATGCTCCATTGAAATGGTAAAAGGGCAGACAGTAGCGGATTCATTGGCAATTGTATCTGCTTGTTGGAAGATAGAAAATCCTCAAAAAGGAATTGTATATAAGTATGCTTCTATCCCTCAATTATATCAAGGTCCCCAATCTATCAGCCTGATAGAAATTGATCCTGTTGCAGGTTTGAAAGTCGATGTTGCCGTTTCGGATAAAATGAAAGAAACAAGTAAGATTGCTTCTGAATATAACGCCATTGCAGCCATTAATGGCTCCTATTTTGACATGAAACGGGGAAACTCGGTCTGTTTCCTGAAGACGGATCGCCAAGTTATTGATACAACGCTGCAGAGTGAGTTTAAACAGCGTGTCACAGGAGCCATTAGTGTGCGCAAAAGGGGAATGAAATTAATTCCTTGGAACAAACAGATAGAAAAGAATTATAAAGGCAAAGCAGGTACGATACTAGCTTCCGGTCCGTTAATGTTGAAAGACGGACAGGTTTGTGATTGGAACTCGTGTGAACCGAATTTTATCCGGACGAAGCACCCTCGTAGTGCTGTTGCTACTACTAAGGATGGAAAAGTCCTGTTGATAACGGTAGACGGGCGTTTTCCTGAACAAGCAGGAGGAGTGAATATTCCGGAATTGGCACATCTGATCCGGGTTTTAGGAGGTGAGGATGCATTAAATTTGGATGGAGGTGGATCTACTACTCTTTGGTTGTCCGGTGCATCGGATAATGGAGTCGTTAATTATCCTTGTGACAATGGGCGGTTTGACCATGCCGGAGAACGGAAAGTTCCTAATATTCTTTATATAACGCATCAATAACGTTTCCATTATTCTTCATTGTATTTAAGGTCTTTCAGTGCATAGATTAAGACTTTTCAGTGCAGAAACTAGTGACTTTTTATGCAGTCGGGTGGTTGTCCTGTTGTAACGGGACAATGGGCACTTTATAAAAAGACGAATGTCACCTTATAGGGTGACATTTATCATTCTATAAGGTGACTAGCTATCCTCAAAAGGATGAAAATTACTAAAGATACAAAATTAATTAGTGAAAAGCAATAGTAGGGTAAGAAATTTATCTGTATTGCAAACAGGCTTAGAATTCAAATCCGAATCTAGCTCCTACTCCATGTAACTCCCATGTATCATTCCAACTGTTATGATAATAATGCCCTCCATAGCTGTAACTATAATCTGTTGTGGCGTCATAATCTTGGAAGTTATACATCAAAGCTAAATTCAAGGCCTTTTTCCCTTTTAAAGAAAAACGTACTCCTACTCCTATTGAAGCATACGCTCCTTCTATGTCTCCTACAGCATATCCGGCTTTTACGTCGGCGAACGGAGTCACTTTTTTGTTGATGAAGTTAGCTCTGAAGTTAGCATAGATGGGGGCTGCATAAAGATCTGCATCGGTATAGTAGTTGAAAGCAACGCCACCACCTACAAAGAAATAATTGTTGAATTGATAACCATGTGTGGTTGATAATTCAATTTTAGAGGCATTGTAGTCGCTCACATCGCCAATATATGCAAAGTCTACGAAACCCTTATAGCCTTTTAATGTATTTCTTGCGGCTTTGCGGTCGTTTGTATCCTTACGATAATCTCTTGTGTACCGCTCTTCTTTTGTGATTTTAGTCACATCACTCATCTGACAGATGATGAGGCTGCCATCACCTGTTTTGATTTTTAAAGAGACATTGGGCACTTGTTCAATGATTACTCCTTTAATAATGCTGCCATTCTTTAAATACACTACTTCTGTGTAATTCTGTGCTGCGACATACGTACTGATACTTAATAATAAGGTCAGTACTAATAGTAGTTTTCTCATACTTGTATTTTTATTGTTTATAGTTTCTTGAGTGCGCTATAGATAGAGCCTGCCCAATAGTTGCGCAATCCGAAACCACGTGCCTTGCCGTCGGTAATCCATTCTTCAATGATTTCCTTTGTTTCGGTATTGAAGAATACGACTTCATACGTACCTCTATTGTTTGATTTGTCCAGGAACTGTGCGATAAACACCATACCTACTCCGGGTGTTTTCTGGATAGGCAATGCGTTGATGGCTGCTTTGATTTGCTCTTTACTAAGAGTATATTCTCTTTTAGCAGTCATTAGCTCGGTCAGGTCGATGTTTTCGTTCACCTGATTAACGGCATCCAGTGAAATCTCTGTCACTTCTTTTTTCAATTGTTTTCCTACGTTATACTTCTTAGCTTCTGTGATGAACAGTTCATTGATACGTCTGAAAGCATCTTTGAATTGTGCCGGTGATTCATCTGCACCGAAAATTTTTACTTGGGAGTAGTCTACCCCATAGAACTTAATAGACTGAATGTCTTTCAATGCACTCTTGCCTTGTCCGAAACAGAACAGGCTCGTGCTCAAGAATAAGAATAGAATAAGTTTTTTCATATACGTTAATGTTAAAGTGATATAGTTGGTTACTAACTTCCAAAAGTAGAAAATAATTATCGTAAATCAATGAATTTTATCGTTTTTCGACTCATTGGAGGCATTTGTATCTTGGCAATGTACTCTGCCGATTCAAAATTGATGCTTGGCGCCACTCTGACTTTCGAACGGAACAGATCTTTAATCTCTTTGGCAAAGGCTTCGCTACGGTTCTCGCTTCCGATACGAATCAGAATCTCATCCGTTCCCAATTCATTGGTATAAACTTCAATGATATAGTTTTTTACCGAAGGTATATTATCCAGAATGTCGAATAATGCAGGCGGATACAACGTCGTTCCTTTGTATTTAATCATTTGTCCTTTCCGGCCGAGGATGGAGCTTAGGCGGATGGTATTTCTCCCGCAACCACAGGGATCGGTGTGGTGGTAACAAATATCACCTGTTTTGAAACGGAGCAACGGCATACCTTTGACTCCGAGCGTCGTGATCGTCACTTCCCCTGCTTCTCCCTCTTCCACAGGACGATTGTTATCATCCAGAAACTCTACAATGATAAGTTCCGGTTGCAAATGCCCTCCGTGGAATTCATTACACTCGGTAAAGGACGACTGCATTTCGGTGGAGGCATAAGTGGAATACAACTGCAAGGCAGGCCATTTATCGTGTATTTTCTGTCCGAGCGTATTCAACTGGAATTCCTGATTGCGCAATGCTTCTCCGATACAGATGCACTTCTGCATGGAACAGGTATTATGGTTGATATGATTCTTTTCGGCAAACTCTATCAGTTTGATAAGGAAAGAGGGGACTACCATTCCACAAGTCGGATGTATCCGTCGAATTGTGTCCCATTGCAGTTCCGGGATGCCGTTGCCTACACGGATCACTCCCATACCCAGTTCGCGGGCTCCCATATAATATGCCAAGCCTGCCATGAAACGGCGGTCGATGGTAGTCATCAATTGAAGAATATCTTGCTTGGTGCATCCGGTGGTGGTGAAAGATAAGTATTCGTTGTAAGAAAGACGGTCCAGGTCTTCAGAGGTGAGAACGAAAGTGACCGGATCTCCCAATGTGCCCGAAGTCGTCACATAGTCGATAATTTCCTCTTTGTCTACGCAGATGAAATCATCGTTATGGAGTTGCAGGTCCGTCTTGGTAGTGACGGGGATCTGTTGCAAGTCTTCAATCGTCTTTATTTGATTGATATCAATGTGATGTTCGGCAAACATCTGTTGATAGAACTTGGAATGTGCTTGCAGGTAGGCTAACACTTTGGCTAACTGTTCTTCCTGATAGCTTTTGATATCTTCCGGTGAGCGGAACTGAATTTCAGGATTCTTTTCCATCTTTGGATTGTTTTTGAATTTTCTGTTGGATACGTTCTTTCTCTTGCAACTTGGGAATGGATTTCTTCAATGCCTGTTGCCAGTATGCAATGGCCTGTTTAGATTGCTGCATGGCCTCGTAGTAATCTCCTATTACTTCATATACATAGTATAGGGAAGGATTGGAGGCTTGGTATGTTTTTAAAACAGATTCCTCTATCTGTTCCTTTTTTCTGATTTTCTTCAATAAAAGCGGAGTCAGTTTCTTATACGTGAGAAGATGCTGGAACTCCGGTGTGTCGATGAATTTATCTTCCGGAATGGTCAGGTCGGAACTGTATATTTCGTGTTGCCAATCAATCGTGTCTTTGAATATCTTATTCAGGTCATAGGCTACGTATTTCCCACATTGCCAGGGAGAGGTCGATACCCACATCAGCCGTTTCTCCGGTTGGAAGATGACGGAATGATGGGCAATAAACTGATTGATGGCCATTTCGTTGGCCAGTCCCAGGTCTGTGTTTTGCAGGCCTTTGTGGTCACGCAGGATAGAGGCGGCTTTGGAGACATCGATCGGAAGATCCTCATTAATGAGTTCCGTTAATCGTGCAAAACGGTATGGGCTGTCGGAAGTGCGGATATTTTCCATGTTTCGTTCGTCCTTGCTGAATTCTTCCGATTGGTAATGGTTGGTGCAGATGAGCCGATTGGCTTCTTTTCCGGTGAAAAGCACAGTTTTCTCCGGAGATTTCTCGATAATCGCGGCTTTGCCATCTTTGGCAGAACCTATCAATATGGATTCGGAGACGAATGTTTCCCGTTTTTTGGCGATGGCAAAGGCTTCATCAATAGTGGCTGCATATTGCAGAATCTCTCTGGTCAGGATGGAAATGGGGGTGGCGGAACCTGTGGGGACAGCAGATTTGGCAGCATTAATTGTCACGGTAAGACCTGTCTCGTTCATGCCGGATAACACTCCTATCATACCGGGCCATCCGACGGAAGCAAACCTGTATCCTTGCTCCGGTACATAAAAAGCCACCTGCTTGTTCTCTGCGAAGGCATCTCCTACATAGAAATCGAAGTTACGTCCGATCAGCAGGGATGAATCTGCACTTTGTGTTCCCCAAGTGGCGAACGAACTGCATCCCACTAACATATAATCCTGCATGGCGTGTCCCAGGTCGTGCGCCGAATGGTAATTCAACTGGCGTTCGTAAGGAGTGCCGATGAAGTCGTACTCATGTGTACATGATAGCGAGATTCCGTAGATCTCGTCGCGGTATTCTTCGAGGACGTTCTCACCCAGATTACGGTTGAATAATACAATGAAGAACCGGAGGAATTTCAGATAACTGTCTGAAGGAACAATCTCACGAATCTGATCCACGAACACTTTCTCTTGATAGTGGAGCAGGTCGGAAGACAGTTGCCCGATAGCTTCTCCTCTCTGGAAAGCATCCCCTTTCACAAACAATTCCCATAAGCCGCTGTCGCTGTGCCGGAGAAAGTTATCTCCATAATGCCGGAGGTGGAGACTGTCTATATCAATCACTTTGTCTGTGGTCATGCTTTGCTCATGTTTGGGCGTTTGCATATCCGCAGAAAAGTAGAGATAGCTGATTCCGGCTATCAATAGAACGATGAGCGACAGGAAAAGGAAGCCCGTGTATTGGAGTGTCTTTTTGACTATTTTATGCATTTCCTACTTTTTTAGCCAGATATTCTTGTCCTACAAACTCCGCACAAGTCAGCATGGCAGTTAGTGTTACCCCTAATGCACCATGCACATTCAGGTTTTGCCCGGTGAGAAAGAGATTTCCCAAGCGGCTTCTTGTAGATACGAAACCAATTTGCGGACATTTATAATCTTTGATAATCCCATACGCGGAACCATCCACTGTTCCTGTATAGTCCCGATAGCTTAATGGAGTAGTGGTATACATCTCTTCTATGTTTTCTGAAAGGTCAATGCCATGTCCTCGGATGAAGCGGAGAATCTGTTCTGCTTTCTCCTTTTTGAAGGATTGGTAGTCTTCTCCCCGATGTTCGGGAGTCGTGTCTTTCCAGGCAGACAGTTCATCTATATACATAGGTGTCAGGATGGAAATGACACTGGCATATTGACTGTCCTCGGAAGACGCTTGCATGGAAATCATACAGTTGGTGGTCCGTCCCGGATAGAGCAGTTTGTCATACCACACTTTATTGTTCGCATGCAGATACAGGTTGCGGTTCTGATAAGGAGTGCTTTTTTTCTTCATTACCAGGTAGAGCGTAAAAATGCCGTAGGTATTTTCCAACGAACGGATGCGGGAAATATAGGCATTCTTGATGCTACGGTTTTTATCCAGTATCTCCAATGTCCGTTGGGGATGCATATTGGAGATGACGAAGTCGCTTTCCAGTCGCTCTTCTCCATTGATGATAACCCCTTGTACCTTTTCGTTTTCAACGATGATGCGGGTGGCTTCACTGTTATTGAGCACGGTCCCTCCGTTTGCCCGGATTACATTGATTAGCTCCAGACTGACTTGCATACTTCCGTCTACAAAACGGTAGGCGCCTTCAATATAGGAGTGATTAATCATGGCATGCTGGTAGAAAGTGGAGACATCTTTCAAACCTCCGTAGAGTAAAGCTGAACCTGCCAGTACATTTCGTAAGGCGGGGTCCGGAGTGATATCCGCAATCAGATGGGCGGCAGAGGTACAAAAGTATTTCATACCCTCCAAAGCGAGTGTGCCTTGTTTCAGGTGGTCTACGCTAATCAGGTTTCCGACAGCTTGAAGCTGTTCGGCATAGCATTTCAAGTTTTCTTTCTCATGCGGGAAGGAACGGCAGATGGTTTCAATAAACTGCGGGTATCCCATTGCATAATCGTATGTTTTTCCTTTATAGTAGATCGTATCAAAAGCAGCATCGTCCAAGCGTTTTATTTTCAGCTTGTCCATGATACCGAAATAGCGGAAATACTGGTTCATCACTTGACCCTCATCCAGGCTTCCTACATAATGAATACCCGTATCCAACAGATGCCCTTTTCGTTGGTAAGTCTGGAAGCATCCGCCGAATTGCGCATTTTTTTCTACTACGCATACGTTGAATCCCTCTTTGCTAAGAATCGCTCCGCATTCCAGTCCGCCAAGGCCGCTGCCGATAATGATGATGTCATATTTGCTCATACTAGTTCGGTTTTCTAAATATGTAAATGGTGTTTGATGTATATTTGTCATTAGGAATGATTTCGACAGCCATTCCACAGGCGACTGCTATTTCCCGTAATTGGGTTTCAGTGGTGAAATACAGCTCTCCGGTCGTCCGGTTGAAGTTGAAAATACGGGTGGATAGTAATTCCGTGAACCGGGTTAACCGGTGCTTGGAAGCGTTGGCTGAATTTCCGTCGCGTATGATAATCATTCCTTGTGAACGTAAGCGACCGGCACATTTCAACAATAGGGTTTGTTGATGTTCGTAGCTCATATAGTGAAGCATGTCGTTCAGGATAAAGACATCACTTTCCGGCAGGGGATATTCCAATGCATTGCCATGCTTGAACTGGAGATGCTCGTTGCGTAACCATCCGTGCTGCGCCAGCGCTATCTTGTCTTCATCGTAATCAATACCCAGGATTTCCCGGTCCTCGGAAAGCAGAGACAGCATATAGCATAACGGGCCGAAGCCGCAACCGATGTCTGTAATTTGCCCTTGGACGGGAATCAACCGGTTGAATAGCCGGTAATTCTTTTCCATCTTTACTTTAATACGGATATACCATTCTACGACGGGACCTTTATAGATATAGTTCTGGATAAGAGCTTCGTAGAACGCCGGATTGTCCGTCGTGTTCTGTTCACGGCAGATACGGGCATAAACCTCTTTCATGTAAGCGGATATGCGTTTGGTACGCTCCTGATAAGTACTTCCGAAAGACAGATCGTCTAATGGTATACGAGGAAGTATCTCCGTATAGATGATTCCTTTCCGGATATTGAAAGGCTGTGCTTTGGCAATGATTTTGTTATTACCGTAAAGCAGGATCGGCAGAATATCCAGTTTCAATGCTTCTGCCAGATAGAATGCTCCTTTGTGGAAACGTTTCATCTTTCCGTTATAGGTACGTGTGCCTTCCGGGAAAATGGCGATGGAGTAGCCCTCCTTCACTTTTTTCCGCATCCGTTCCATGTATTGCTCGTATCCTTCGCCTATATAATAGAAATCAACATAACGGATGATTGCCCCAAAGAAAGGGGAATGCCATACCCAGTGGTTAGTCACCATCAGGATTTTGGACGACAGAGACAGCAATACCAGAATGTCGATGAACGACTGGTGGTTGGCAATGATAATTGCCGGATGCCGGAAGCGTTCGTTGGCTTTGTTGATATGTTCTTTTTTGACGGCGGTGGCCAGTAGCAAAATTCCTTTGCAGGTGATTTGTATCAGGTGGCACACCAAACGCTGCTTGCTGCTTTTGCGCACAGGCACCGGATAAAGCAGAATAATCAATATACGGAGGACGATGCAGCCGATAAAGAAAAGCAGGAAGAGCAACACGGTACGTATCAATCCGATAAGCGTATAAGGCGGTAATCCTTTGGAAGCGGGGCCTGCGATGAAGAACCGGAAAATGAGTGGCTGAATGGTATAAGCCACCAGTACCACTGCTATCATACCCAGAATGGAAATCAGGGAAATGGATTGCAAAGCCGGGTGTTTGGCAAACACAAGTGCTCCCATACCGACCACTGTGGTGAAGGCGGAGAAGAAGATGGCTGTTTTATGGGAATTCAACACCTTCTGACCTGTACGGTATTTGTTTTGTAGCCCGTCCATAATGAAGATACTGAAGTCATCTCCAATGCCAAAGATAAAGGTGGACAGGATGATGTTGATAATATTGAACTCAATCCCCAGAATTCCCATCAATCCCAAGATGATTACCCAGCTGATTAGCATCGGGAGAAAGCTCATCAGGGTAAGTTCGATACGTCCGTAGGAGAACCATAGTGCAAAGAATATGAGGAAAGAAGAGATGTACAGAATCAGGTAAAAGTCGTCATTGATGGCCGATACCCATTTGTTGGCAAAATAGGAACGGTCGAAGATGACTACATTCGGGTCTTTATTAAAGTTCTGGTACACAGCTTCCTTATTCGGTTCGCTGATCCGTATCTGGCTGATAAGCATGGTGATGGAATCGGCAGAGGTTTGCCATTCATTCAATAGCTTGCCGGATAAATCGTCTTCTTGCGCGGTGTAATGATATTCACCGAAAGGCTGGTTCATCCATTGATAAAAAGGTTCGAAGCTTCCCGGGCGGAAACGATATTCGGCGGCAACTGTTTCCAACTGTTCACGGACTTGTTGCTGTTTTTCATCCGTCCAGTAATCTTTCCATTTCTTCAGGCGTTTTTGCTGCTCTTGCGGAGAGATCAGAAACTGTGAGGCGGAGGCATACTCTTTGATGAGTCCCTGCTCTTTCAGTGCCGATAACTTCTGATTGGTCGTTGCATAAATTTCGGTAGCCTGATTCATGTCTTTGCCCACACTGACAAAAAGCACGGTCTTTTCGTCGTTGTCGAAGAGTTGCAGTAATTTTTCTTCCGATTGTTGGAGATGGCGGGGCTCATAGTTGAGACTCATCATATCGTTGTTGAAGCCTACCTTTTGCGAAGTAAACAAACAGATCACTGTAATGAGGAGGATGCCACCTACCAGCCATTTATTCTTTTCGTAAGAATAAGCATTTATTTTCTCGATGATGCGTAGTATGCGTCCCTGTTTGACGTCTGCCTGTCCTTTCAGAAAATGAGGCAGGTAAATGAGACAGAAGAGGGTGGTGCCCACCAATGCCAGAGAGGCAAACAATCCGAAGTCGCGTAACAGATCGGAACTGGTGAATATCAATCCCAGAAATACGCCGATAGTGGTGAAACTACCTACCGTAAGCGGATAGGCTATCTCTTTAATAAGTTGTTGAACGGTGGAAACATGGTTCTGGTGTGCCAGCATGTGAATGGAATAGCTTAGTGCAATACCCATCACTGCCGAACCGGCTCCCACTGCAATGGCGGAGATGCTTCCTTTGATAAAGAAAATGAGAAACAGGGCAAATAATCCTCCGAACAGTACCGGAGTAATAATCAACGGTATCGATCTCTTTCGTTTAAAAACGAGTGAGATAAATACAATGATGATAAGCAGTGCCAGGGAGGAGGTCAAGATGGTATCTTTCTTAATCTGACGGGCGTTGTAGACTCCCACGGAGGGACCGCCGAAGTATTCAGCTCGAATGGTAGGAGATTTTTCCTGTACGTGCTTGAGCTCTTCTTCGAGTATCTTTATCAGTTCGTCGTTCTTTCCGGTGCTGCCTGTACTGAATACCGGGGTAATGAACATAAGTAAGGTGGAACCGTCTTTGGAGAAGATATGTTCGTCATAAATCTCGTAGTTGGCTTCCAACTGGAAATCTTGCAAATGTTTCAGGGCTTCGCTTCCCAGTCCGAGCGGGTCCCGGAGAATATAGTTTCTTAATGCAATTCCGGCAGGAGAGAGGAGGTTGGTATAATTCTTCTGCATGGTAGCCTGTATCCCTTTATCCGTCAGTAAGGAATCGAAACGTTGATAGTCTGTATCTGTCAGGAAAAGCGGGAGATGTTCATAAACGAAGTCCGTGGCTCCTTGGATGAGGCTTTGGTCTACCTGTGCGAAAATTCCTTTAATCAGTTTTCCTCCGGCTTTTTCTGTCAGGGTTTGTTGCAGTTGTCCGGCTGCTTCTATCAGGGAGTCGGGTTCTACGCGGTGGAAGGTATCTGCCGAGGATAACATAATGATAATCTTATCCTTAATCTTGAGATTGTCGAACACTTTGATTGTGTTCTGGGAATCTTTAGTGTCGGGGAAAAATTGTGTGATGTTCTCTTCGAACCTTACTTGCAGGGCAAAGAATCCCATTAACAGGACACAACTGATGAGTGACAAATAGAACAGAATCTTGTGCCTCTCGAAATAATCATATAGTCCGATAAAAAACTGGGTCATATCTTTTTTTTCCTACACGCCGTGAGCAGAATGAACGCGATGGTTCCTGCCAGTATGCTGCAACCGACTGCAAAGATAACACTTCCTATTAAATATTGCTCTATGACTGATTTTACATTTTCAAAAGAAAGTTCGTTTAAATGCAGATTGACAGGATCTCCCAGCACTTTACAGCCGGTTACGTAACTGCCGTACAGCAAAAATGGAATCATCGGAGGGATACTGATATTGGCTGCTACAATAGCTATGACTTTATTCAGTCTAAACAAATGTGCCAGAAATAACGTGATTAGCATTTGATATCCCCATACCGGAACGATACCCATGAATACGCCGAGTGTGATGGCAGCCGTGATCCGCAGATTAGATTCGGGGGAGTGGGTGACATGATCCGAGAAAAACTGCTTGCAGTTCTTCCAAGTCAGTTTACGGAAGAAGTTCCGGGGGATGATCCAAAGGAAAGTGACGAGCACCAGTACTGTGTTCAGGATACTGATACGGGTGAAATCGCGGAACGGTCGGAAATGAGAAACTCGCTCTTCCTGTGGCGGATAATAAACATGTACCGGAATGTTTTTAACGGTAATGCCTCCCCAGGCAGCAAAGACAAGTGCTTCCAACTCAAATTCGTATTTGGCGGTGTAATACCACTTGTCCACATTCATTCGTTGGATGGGGTACAGGCGGTAGCCGGATTGAGTATCTTGCAGTTTGATACCTGTTTCGAGGGTAAACCAGAAGTTGGAAAACTTATTGGCAAATGTATTCTTTCCCGGCATATTGTCCGAGGCGAGGTTACGGGCACCTACCAATAATGTGTCCGGTTCTTTTTCTATGGCTTCGATCAATGCGGGAATATCCGAAGCGAAATGCTGTCCGTCAGAATCAATGGTGATTGCATACCGAAATTCTAGCTTTTTGGCAAAGGATAGTCCATGTCTCAAAGCTACTCCTTTTCCTTGATTGGCAGGGTGGGTGATGATATGTAAGTTAGATTCCCGGCTAAGTATTCCGGCAGTTTCATCTGTAGAACCGTCGTTGACAACAAGGATATCGGGAGCGTAGAAACGTACACTTTCTATGACGTCCGCCAGTGTCTTTCCATTGTTGTAACTTGGGATGATAACGATGATCCCTAATTGTTTCAACTTCTCGTGCCAATAGGCTGTACTTATTTGTTCCTTCATACTGTCGGGGTAAGTGCAGCTTTTAGTTTGATGAAACATTCGCTCTTTACGGTATTTTCCTCTACAGTGCTCTCTTTCACAGTACTCTTTTTTACAGCTTCCTTCTTTATAGTCCCTTCCGCTTGCAACTGAAGTGTACCTTCTTCTGTCTCTTTAAAAGTCAGTGCCACCGAAATGTGCGGTGTTTCTATAGGATTGATAGCCGAAAGAAACTTGCAGGAAGACACTTGTGTTACTTGCAATTTTTGCTGGCGAATGTCTTCTACACATTCCTTGATAAGTTGTAACAGGCAAACTCCCGGAACTACCGGATGTCCGGGGAAATGTCCCTGATAAACAGGATGCCCGGGATTCAACTTTACCTGGATAGTCCAGATCGTTGAGTCCGATGATTCGGAGGAAAGGATGGTATAGAAGTTATCAAGTAGCATATATTAAATCTCTTTAGATAGTTTGTCCAGACGGATCGTTAACCGAATCCACGGATGTTTGATTTTTATTTGTGCGGGATCGCCCGGAGTATTGCCAATGATGTAGACCACTGACTTTCCAAAGCCTTTTCCACTGGTTCTTTTTTCAGTAGCACTGTCTTTAGTCGTTTTCACACGAATATCTTTCCCACTTAAGAACAGACGTCTGAAATCCATCTCCAGAAGTTTCAGCACCTTTTCCTTTTTCATGGGTTCAATGCAACTGTTGACAGTAAACTGATCGTTGCGAAGAGAAAAATCGAAAAGGCTTAGTCCGAAGTAGGTAGACGCTACGATCCGGATTTCGTTATCAGGCATACGGCGTACTATTAGCATACCGCTCATGTGATGTTTCATGAAATCCAGTTGGATATTGTATTTTTGCGAGCTTTCTCCTTGTGTTAGTTCGATAGCGGGGAGCACAGTACTTCCTTCCCCGCTCATCCGTGGAGAGCAGGAAGTCTGGATCTGTATCCATAAGAACAGCAGAACCATCAGACTAACGAATCGCAAACTTCGTCTCATTCTTCAGGGAGTTGAACTTTTTATTATAGAATTCGTATTCTGTATAGTTTGTGGCTGTTTCGGACAGACGGAGTTTGTGTACCGACATATCTTTCTTGTCCAGATAGATTTCTATACCGGCAATATAGGCTTGTACCGCTTTGTTGGTCGGTTTTATTTTAACCAGATAGTATCGTGCGTCTTCAAAATACTCCAGCAGGTAGTTGGACGACATTTTAGACAGGTCGCCTATCATACACGCGGTCAGCATATCCTGCATCTGTGCCATCATTTTGTTCGAACTAAGATTCATGATGCTTTTCTTGCCATCCGAAACGATTTTGAGCTTACTGCCATTTATCACGATGAGATAATCCATCGGGCGGAAATATTCCATGCAGATTTTATGGGTCTTCTGGTAGTAGAACTTCCCTTTGGAAGTAACCTTCTCATCGAATACATCGAGATATTTCACTTGGGTGAAATCGCTTTCGATGGACTCTACGGTTTGCGCCTCCTTTGCCAGGCGGCTTTCAAACTCTGTCTTTTGCGCCATCTTTTTCATGCCCTGGGCATGGGTAGAGGCTATTGACAAGAAGAAAAGCGATAAATATATTAATAAAGTTCTCATACCTTTTTTTATTTTATGCCAATAGTTTGTCCGGACGGACAACGGTATATCCTTGTTCTTTCAGCAAATCCAAGATTTGTTTCACTAGCTGGTCGCTGTCCGGCATCCGGTCGTGCAACAGAATAATGGCTCCCGGTTCAAGACGTTTCCGAATCCTGGCAAGGACTTTATCCGGTGCTTGTTGTGTATCCAGTGTACGGATGCTCCATCCTATAGGGGTATATCCTAACTGTCGAACGGCTTTCGCAATCGTTGGATTAGTGACACCGAACGGCGGACGAAACAAACTAACCGGCTGCGAAGTTACTCGTTCTAGTTCACACTGACAAGTTTGCAAGTCTTTTTTCATCTTGGAGAGCCCGTATAGCGGGAATAAACCGGAATGGGTATGCGAATGATTTCCAATCAGATGACCTTCTTCCACCATTTTTTGCAAGATTGCTTCATTCCCTTTTACCTTATGACCGATACAGAAGAAACAGGCGGTTACCTGATATTCTTTTAGTACCTGCAGAACTTTGGGAGTCTGTAGGGAGTCGGGGCCGTCATCAAAAGTCAGGGCGACAATCTTTTCCGCAGTATGCTTTTTGCAAAATGACCGGAGGTAAATTCCCGATTGAATGCTATAAGAGGCATAAACGAGAAAAGACAGGAGCAAGAGCAAGCAAAGAAGGAGGCAAACGATTATCATACGCTTTTCCGGATTAGAATCAATAAATGATTGATGGAGTAGTGATGATTGTAAATCAATATATGGGTCGAGGTAGTGCAGTTGGCCGATTCGTTCACTGCTTTCCATACCGCATACGATGTTGCGGTAGGATATTCACCACATTCATCTTTAAAGCTAAAATGAACACTTTCAGGGAAAAGGTTTGTTTCAAGCTCTTCATAAATAGAGTTGCCATTATCAACAGTTTGCTTGTGAGAGTCATCTTGATTGTGTGGCTTCTTGTTTTTTCCGGTAACCAACCACTGAATATCCTGACATTCTAAACCATTTCGTTGCAAAAAACGGATGATTCGGGAGCTGATTTCTTCTATAGTCTGTTTCCCGATGAAAGTTTCGATTCCCTGTATTTCAGCCAACGGATGCTCTCCGGCTTCCCGACTTAACAGGAAGAATTGAGCACCTTCTCCGGCTTCTATCCCTTTCAGCATTCCCAGCCGTTGCTGAATCGTGTAACAGGTTTCTGTCATTTCATCGATGGCTCCCACAAGTATATTCTCGCTTCCTTCTCCTATTTTCATCATAGCGTCCAATAAAGCACTTTCAAAACTAAGCCCACGGTGGACATAAGTCATGTTGTAGGCATGTATTTGATGAATCAGAGCTATTTGTGCACCGATTGTATTGAATGTCGACTGGATAAAAGGAGTAGGATTCAGCATCCGCTCTTCATTATCCAATAGGTTGTTCAGGAATTTTTCCGTATCTGTCAAGCAGCCCAATCCTGTTGCTGTGATGATTCCTTGTATCTTTTCAGGAGATAGTTCACCCATACATTCCAATCCGCAAGCCACCCCCATTTTTACGATACGGCTCATGCGTCTGCGCAAGGTCGCATTGGTGATAATATCCTTATAATCGGGTTCGCAAGCCTGAAGATAAGGGCGATTATTTCCTGGTGAATGATCCTTTGGCGGATGAATGGAAGCGATGCGTTGAATATAAACTGGCTGCATAGGCTTAAATACTTAAAGGTGCGTTTATGCTGGAAAATTCGTTGCGGAAAAGAGGAGCGATGAATCGTTTCCTCCGAAACCGAAAGAGTTGGATAACACATGTCGGATGGGGATTCCTTCTTGAAAAGAGGTTTCCGGTATCAGTCCTGTTTCCGGCATCGCATCCGTAAAGTTCAGGTTGGGATAAATCAGCCCTTTATCTATTGAAAGAACGGAGTAAACAGCTTCAATTCCTTCGGAAGCTCCTAAGGTATGTCCGATAAAAGCTTTTACCGAACTAAATGGCGGAACGTGTTCTCCAAAGATTCTTCGGAGCGCCATGCCTTCTGACGCATCATTGCCGGGAGTACCTGTTCCATGTACATTGATATAATCGATTTCTTCAAGGGAAATACCACTGGAAGCGATAGCTTCACTCATTGACAGAAAGGCACCGTCCCCTTCAGGAGAACTTCCTGTTTGATGATAAGCCTCATTCGTATTGGCGTAACCGCTAAGTTCGCAATAAGGAGTTCTTTGGAGTGAACTTTCCGATTGAAGCACTAAGTAACCGGCACCTTCTCCCAGATTTAATCCGGTACGTGAGCGGTCAAAGGGACGGCAATGTGTTTTGTCCAAAATCATCAGGGAGTTGAATCCATTGAGCGTAAACCGGCAAAGTGCATCCGTACCTCCCACGATAGCAGCATCCAGTAGCCCGTGTTTAATCATTCTTGCTCCCAGCATGATGGCATTGGCTGCTGACGAGCAGGCTGTACTGATGGTGGTTATAAAATCATTGATACCCAAATACGAAGCAATCAATTCTGTACTGGCTCCGCAGTCGTGTGAAATTACTTCCCGTAACCGTCCCTGTCCCGGGTTTTTCTTGAAAGATTCATAGAAGTGCTCGCTCAAATCCATGCCGCCAACGGAAGTGGCGGAAATAAAACCGATACGTAATGGTGGTGTGAGTCCCGCATCTTTCATTGCTTCTTTGGCTGCTATCATTCCCAACAAGGCCGTACGTGATACAGTGCGTTGCGGAGGTAAAGAGATCAGTTGCTTTAGTTCCTCATTGCTACGTTTCACTTCGGATACGGGCACATCGAGAGCAGTCGGAAAAAGAGTTACTTTTCCGATGCCATGCTTTCTTTGTCTCAACGCTTCTATATTTTCGGAAACTCCGATACCGATGCCCGAAACAACTCCCAATCCGGTGACGTATATCTTCATCGGTTAAGCTTTGCGATTAGCAATGATGTAGTCTGCCAGTGTACGTACCGAGTAGAAGATTTGTTTTCCTTCACTGGGGTTCTCTATCTTTATACCGTATTCGCGTTCCAGAATCAGGATGATTTCGAGTGCGTCAATGGAGTCAAGGCCAAGACCTTCGTCGCCAAACAGAGGGGCTTCATTGTCAATATCTTCCGGAGTGATTTCTTCAAGGTTCAACTCTTCGATTAGTTTCCCTTTCACTTCGTCCATCAGTTCTCTTTTGGTTTGATCTAAATTATCCATAAATCGTTGATATATTATTAAGTTGTTTAAATTCTGCTTGATAATGTCCGTCCAGTAGTTCGCACCAGCCTATGATACAGGTGCGTAACTTGCCTTTTGCCATCACAATCCTTGCATAATCCTCTAATGAGGCAGCATCGGATTGCCGACGGACAAAGAATGTATTCTCTCCCTGAATCTTGTGCCGGATACAGATTTCTCCCAATACTACATTGGGGAGAGTGTAGACAAACACGGCAGGACTGGCTGCTTTGTCCCCTTCTTTACTAATGATCGCCTGATGTTTGCAGTCTGTATCCAGAGAGGAAGAAGCATTGGCAAGAATGATTCCAATCTCTTCCGGACGGTGGTGTGTATTTTTCAGTAAATATTCGGCAGCTACATATCCCAGCTTACAGAGGTTGTCCATCTTATAGAACTTCATATTGTTTTCTCCCAGATGCTTGTATGCTTCCCGGATGAACGGTGCAAAGTCAGTTTCCGAAGAGCTGAATACAGTTGTTCCTTTACTTTCTACTGCTCCTGGCCTGATTGTGACCATGTTGCCCGATTCCACCACTGCTTTGCAAACTGACGGAGCACTCGCTTTGTCGGTTGCCTGCAAGTTTACTTTCTGTTTCAGATGAGCATCGGGGAGGGATAATACCAGTGCGGCATTACAGCCTCCGAAACCGGAAGCAGTTTTGATGCAGCATTTCATCGGCATCGGCTGATGAGTGGTATAGACAGTGATAGGCATGGGAACACCGAGTGTTTCATACCCTAAAGTTCCGTAGTATCTTCCTTCTTTTAGTTGCTCTATGCAAAGTATGGTTTCGATAATGCCCGAAGCTCCTAATGTATGACCGAAATAGGGCTTAAGGCTATTCACCGGAACTGCAGCTAATCCCGCCAGATGTATGGCTTTGGATTCCATTTCATCATTGTAAACCGTAGCTGTTCCGTGTGCATTGATAAAGCTAATGTCTTCGGGGAGTGCTCCGGCTTCTTCCATTGCCTGATTAATGGCTAGAGCTAAACCGTCCCCTGTTCGGGAAGGACCGGATATATGGTTGGCGTCATTGCTGATTGCTCCTCCGGAGAGAATAATATGATTCGCGTTTCCTTGAGTTTCTAAAAGAACAGCTCCACAGGCTTCGCCCAGACTTAATCCATCCCGTTGTATATCGTATGGTCGACAAAGGTGTGTGCTGACAGATCGAAACGATAGAAAGCCACTGGTAATGAAATGAGAAAGAATATCCCCACCTGCCACAATCACTCGTTTGTAACGTCCTGATTCTATCCATCTCTTAGCGACGATTAGTGCCGAGACTCCTGATATACAGGCATTGGAGATGACCTCTACCTGATTTGTCGCTCCAAAGAAATCTCCGATTCGTTCCGCCATTTTCCAAAGAAAAACCGGACTGTCAGCAGGTAATTCACTCAATAAATCTATATTTCCTTTAGTGGTAGATAATAACAAGGTACAATCCGGCTCCCGCAAGTCGGCTCCCGATTGAGAAATAACCTCTTGGATAGCCAGTATGAATAATTGCTCCATTCGGGTATAATCCGTAATCTGCATCAGCTTCGCCCGTTTTTCCAATTCCACAGAATCAATCATTCCCGCCAATAGGGGATGATCGGAAATTAGGCCGGCTTCTTGCATACGGATTCCGCTTCGGTAGTTATGGATGGCCTCCAGATTTTCCGGGATGCCGAAACCTAACGAACTAATCAGTGTATGGGCTGTGATGTATATATTTAAAGGATATTCCATTTCTTTTTCCATTCCAGATAAAACGGAGGATTCATAAGCTCCAATTCTTTATTCAAGTTCAGGAACACTTGTATGGTGCTTCCGGTAGCTACTATACTCTGGTCGGTAGCCTGGTAGATAATGTACTCAAATTTTATCTTGGCTGCCTCACAGGCAATATAGCGCGTTTCGACAATCGCTTCTTCACCAAAAGATAGTGATTGTTTGAACTGACAGGTTAAATCCACGATGGGAACCATGTATCCCTCCCGGTAAATACTCATATAATCCAAACCATACTGTTTGCCAAAAGCTTCTCTTCCATCTTCGAAGTAGCGCACATACTCGCCATGCCATACAATCTGCATGGAGTCTATTTCGCTGAACCGCACTCTGAAGGTAGTCCGGTTAGTCAAAGCTGCAACCTGTTGATTCGTTTTCCGTTTCATTCTTTTTTTATAAATATTTTCATCCTGCATTCAGCTATCAGCTTGTCTTCCACTTTCACTTGTGCAGAAATCAATGTAATGTCGAATACCTCCTGTACAACGGTAATCTCCGTAAATAGTTTCATCCCGATCTTTGGCAAATCGTAGATTTTAAGTTTGTCTACCGAGCCGATAAACCCTAACGGTACTTTTTCACCCTGCCGGGTATAAAGAAATCCGATACGTGCTGCTGCCGATTGAGCGATATGTTCAATAATTCCCGCCTCTTGCAGTTTTCCGGTTTCGCAGAAAATATTATCAGCAGTAACAGTCAGTCCGGAATAGGAATGATTCTCTTCGATACCAAAGAAACTGTCCACCATCACGATGGGCGGACGCTGTGGAATCAAATTGAGCATTCCTTCTCCTTGTATGATAACTTCCCTGTTGTTCATTTCAATCTGCATTGTACAATGCTGTGTCCCATTCCTAAATGGTCATCTATCTTTTCAATTTCCAATCCCGCTGCTTTGATGCACCGTTCCATATCATCCGAATGATACATTTTGCTGTTACCATTTGCCATGGCTGTGAAATAAAGACTGATTTGTGTCAGGCAATAAGCGGCTGTGTCAAACTTTTGCCGGTTCCAGAAAGTTTCCATGATATAGAGGCGACTCTCCCCACTCATAGAGCGGGCTGCACGGGTCAGTATGCTGGTTACTTCTTCTTCCGAGAAACAATCAAGGAACTGGCTCATCCAGATAGCATCGAACCCTGTCGGGAAAGGAACTTCGGGATCGAGCAGATTGGCGCCATACCCGTGGATACGCATTGCTCCGGGCAGTTCTTTAGTTTGTTGACGCATCATCTCCAATTGTTGCGGAAGGTCCATAATAGTAACTTCCACCGCGTCGTCATAGCTTACGCACTTGGTTGCCCATCGACCGGTATTACCTCCCACATCCAGTAAAGTCTTGGGATGACGGGCGAAAACAATCGCCAAAGCTTCGTCAAACGAGCAATCCGAGTAATAATGATCGAAACCGAACCAGCTCTTTTGTACCTGTGAGGGCAGACTTGACAGCCCTTCATAGATGGTACTCCATTCGCCGAATACTTTCAGCCCTTCGGGACGTCCGTTGGTGAGAGCCTCTTCAAGATGGAACATTCCCAGATAGTTGACATCGTGGTTGAAATCCATATTGACGCGTACCATCTTGTCGTTGAGCAGGAACCATCCGGCTTTGGCAAGGCGGTAACGGTTTTCGTGCTGCAATACGGTACCGATGGTTAATGAGGCTTCCAACAAAACTTGTGTCGCATAAGAAGACAACCCACAAGCCTTGCTGATTTCTTCTTGTGTCATGCCAGCGCGTTCGTCGGCCAGTAACTGAAAAATACCGAATTTGAGCATAAGGCGTGATACCTGAAACACGATGGGCCCGAAAGCTATTTCTTGTGCCAGGCGTTGTGCCTCTACCGCGGTCAACGGTTCCTTATCATATTGATTCTGTTGCATCTTTATTTTGTTATATCTTTCTATTTTCAATCCTTTGAGAGCGAACCGTTACTTGTGGTTTCCCAGAATGAGTAATAGTTAAACCATTGTTCCGGATAGCGTTTCAGTATCTGGTCCAAAGCGGCCGTATATTGTTCGAACAGAGCTGTCTCTGCTTTCTTTTCTTTGGTTCGTATGACTGGTTCCGTCCTTATAAAATGAAAACGGTAGGTTCTGCCCGGCTCTCTCATGGCAAAGTAGAATACCACCGGAACTTTCATTCGCGAACCAAGCAGGAAAGGACCGGCAGGGAAAGGAGCTTTCTGTCCCAAGAGTGTTCCTGTCAGCAGTTTCTCTTTATTCAGATAACGGTCGCCCTGGAAGCATACATATTCTTTCTTGTTTAACGCCTCGGTAATACGAAAAACGTGTGTCAGGTTATCTTCGTTGACGGGGATAATCTTAAAATCCTTGTCCTGACCATTTTTCTCCAATATCTCTTTGATTCTACGATGTTCGGCATCATACATCACGATATTGATTTTCTTTCCGTAATCGTCGAAGAAAGGGACGCCTATTTCCCAGTTTCCCACATGGGCGCCAATCATAATCACTCCCTGTTCGCTGTTCAGCAATTGCAGAAATTCCGGATACCGTTCGAACTCGAACCGGTATTGATCGACTTTTCCGTTGCCAATGGCTACTTTGTCAATAAGGATTTGCCCTAACCGGTAATAGTTGCGTAGCAACATACCCAAAGAGCGTATTCGGTTGTATTTCAGAATGTGGCGGGCATAAAACCAGGTGCTTTGGGTGGCTTTCGGAGCAAACGGTATGAAGTACAATACTACCAGACTTAGAAATATATAAGCGGCAGTAATGCCCAGATACTTAATCAGGTAAATAAAGAATAAGTATCCGAATGTTCCTCCCCGGGTTTTGCCTTTCCACGTCGACATATTTACTTGGCTTCCTGCATACGGGTGATAACGAGATCGTAGAAGTCCTGGAAGGTTTTGATACCCGCAAAATCTTGTCCGGTTACGTTGAAGCCGAAGTTCTTTTCTACCAGTACCACCATATCGACCAAATCCAGGCTGTCCAGTTCAAGAGTTTCCATTAACGGTGCATCCGGTTGGATGACGTCGATGTCTACTTCAAACTCTTCTGCCAGAGTGGTTCTTATTTTCTCGATGATTTCTTCATTTGTCATATATCTGTTTTCTTTAGTAAATTATGGATTGATTTTACGTATGATTAGCGTGGAATTGGTTCCTCCGAATCCGAATGAGTTGGAAAGGAACGTATCAAATTCCAGGTTTACCCGTTGGGTAGGTATATTTAATTGTGCAGAGGCCTCGTCCGGTTCCTCGAAATTGAGGTTGGGAGCGATGAAACCGTTGTTCATCATGAGGGTGGAATAGATCACTTCACTGGCACCGGCCATCCACATTTCATGTCCTGTCATAGACTTTGTGGAGGTCACATACGGGTGATGCCCTTCAAATACTTCCGCAATGGCTTTCGCTTCGTTCAAGTCACCTACCGGAGTTGAAGTGGCGTGTGCATTGATATAATTGATCTGTTCGAGTGCAATCCCTGCATCTTTGATAGCCATTTGAAGAGAACGTTTCGGACCGTCCACATTAGGCACGGAGATGTGATCTCCATTGGATGAAAAACCGTAACCGATGACTTCGGCCAAAATGGGAGCTCCTCTTTTTACAGCCGATTCATAACTCTCTAATACCAGACTGGCGGCTCCTCCACTCGGAATCAGTCCGTCACGTCGTTTATCAAAAGGTTTCGAGGCTTTCTCGGGGGCTGCTTCCTGGGTGGAAAATGCGCTTAGTCCGTCGAAACTTCCTACTGCATAAGGATTGACTTCTTGTGCGCCACCGCAAAGAATACAATCCTGTAATCCCGATTTTATAAGCAGGTAACCCATACCAATAGCGTGAGAACCGCTTGCACAGGCTCCCGCAATAGTGAAGTTGACCCCTCTAAGTTTGAAAATAACCGATAGGTTCATTGTCACGGTGGAATTCATCGACTGGAAAATAGAACCGGAACCCACCAGGGCAGTGTTTTTCTTTTCACGAATGATGTCCACTGCGTTAATAACAGGAGCGGCGCTACTATCATTGCCATACAAGATACCCACTTCGTTGGCTTCGAGAAAATCCTCGTTAATACCGGCATTACGGAAAGCCTCTAATGTAGCGAGATAAGCATATTCTCCCTGCTCCGGCAGACAGAGACGTTTACGGCGGTCTAACAACTTCTTCAAGTCGGGACGTTGCAATATCCCCGTTAATGCAGAAAAATAGCCCAATTCTTTCCGTACCGGATCTATGCCAATTCCCGATTTTCCATGATATAGTGAGTCTTTTACTTCATCCAGATTCTTGCCGATGCAAGAGTAAATCCCCATTCCCGTGATAACAACTCTTTTCATTATTTTGTCTATTCTATGCTTTTATTTTAAGTATATAGTCCTCCGTTGATGGAAATCACTTCTCCTGTGATATAGGATGAGACTGGAGATGCCAGGAAACCGACCAGATCGGCAACCTCTTCCGGAGTGCCGAAACGTCCCGCAGGAATATGCTTCTTCCATTCGTTCTCATCAATTCCTTCCGTCATATCCGTACGGATGAATCCCGGAGCTACTGCATTGACTGTTACTTTCTTCTTGGCAACTTCCTGTGCCAGTGCTTTGGTAGCAGCTATTACGCCACCTTTGGCTGCGGAGTAATTGGCTTGGCCGGGCATTCCCTGAATGCCCGACAATGACACGATATTTACGATACGTCCATAACGTTTGACCAGCATATTCTTCAATAAAGGCTGTGTCACGTTGAAGAATCCGTTCAGGCTGATATCGAGCACTTTGCTCCATTCTTCTCCTGTCATCCAGAGCATCAGGTTGTCTTTGCGGATACCTGCATTGTTTATCAGTACCTCGATATATTCGTCGGGGTGTTGGGAAGCCCAGTTGCCCAAAGCAAGGGTGATAGCGGCAGGGTCGGTCACATCGAACTTCATCAACTCGCCATTGCTTCCTTTTTCCTGTACTAACTGCAACGTTTTCTCCGCTTCTGCGTCGTTATTCTGATAATTTATCAGTATAAAGTAGCCCATTTTCGCCAGTTTACAACTGACAGCACGACCGATACCTCGGCTTCCTCCGGTTACTAATGCATATTTCATTTTATTTATCTTCTTTTTTGAGATAGTCTATCATCATTTCTATCTCTTTATATTTAGGTGTGTCATTCGTAAATACAGGGAAGAAACTGCGTATTTCTTCATAAACCTGCCGGCTTTTGGAACTTAGGCGATCTTGTATTTTCAGGTAGTCGATAGCTTGTGCTATTCCCATGAACTGGATAGCCATTACCTGATAAGAATTCTCAATGACTGTTTTTGCTAATAGAGCCGAGTTGGTTCCCATGCTGACAATATCCTGATTGTCGTTGTTATTAGGAATACTGTGTACATACATCGGATTCGATAATGTCTGACACTCCGCTGTAGTGGATGTTGCAGTGAATTGCGAAGCCTGTAAACCATAGTTCAATCCAAGCACTCCCAAATTTACAAACGGAGGCAGGATGCCATTGATACGGTCGTGGAACAGATAGTTAATCTGTCTTTCGGAAAGCATAGTCAGTTTGGTCACGGCAATTTTCAACTTGTCCATTTCGAAAGAAATGTAATCTCCGTGGAAGTTGCCGCCATGATAAATATTTCGTGTGTCCGGATCGACAATCGGATTGTCACAGGCGGAATTTATTTCGTTTATTAATACTTCTTCCGCATTCTCCAGTTCATCGTAAATAGGACCGAGTATTTGTGGAACACATCGCAAGGAATAATAGGGCTGTACTTTGTGTTCGAAGATTTTCTCTTTATGCACCTGGTTGTATAGCTCATTCTCTCTTTGAAGCACACATTTACTGCCTGCCACCCATTCTCTCATCATAGCAGCTATCTCTTGTTGGCCTTTATGATGCTTGGCTTCGTTTAACGCCTGTGCCATAAAATCATCATAAGAGGCAGCAATCTCATTCATCATTACAGAGGCAGCCACCGACCAACGGAGTAGTTTTTTTGCATAAATCAGATTGACAATACCGATGCCTGTCATTACAGAAGTACCGTTTGTAACGGATAAACCTTCACGAATACGCATGGAAAAAGGTTTCAGACCGTTTTCCTGAAGCACCGTAGTTGCGTTACACAATTTACCCTGATAAAAAACTTCCCCTTCCCCTATTAATGTCAGGGCGATATGGGCCAGTTGTACGAGATCGCCGCTGGCACCTACACTTCCGTGTTCGGGTATGAACGGATAAATTCCACGGTTGATAAATTCACAGAGGAGAGAAACCAGTTCCAGATGCACTCCTGACTTCCCTTGTAGAAAAGTGTACAAACGGGCAATCATAGCTGCTTTTACATAAAGTTCGGGAAGCGGTTTGCCGGCACCGGTGGAATGGCTTCGGATGATATTATACTGAAGGTCGATCAATGACTGATCTTCTATTCTGTATTGTGCCATTGGGCCGAACCCCGTATTGATACCATAAATAATCTTATCGCTGGAAAAGGATTGCAGAAAATCGAAGCTTTCCTCTACTTTTCGAATACATTCTTCAGAGAGTTCCAGCTTTTCATTATCAAACAATACTTTATAAAGGGTATCTAAATTTATACTTTTGTCAGCTATCATTTTCTGTACTAGATATTTTATACCTTAATAATAAGGTGCAAAAATAGGCAATTTCTGTTATATAGCGGACATGAATCAGGATAAAACTTTATCTGGGGAATTGGTTTTGCTTGTTTTGTTTCTCATTCGTGGGAGATTTGTTCCCCGGTGCCGCTCGATGCCTTCATCGGTGCCGGAGGGTGTCTTCATCGGTGGGGAGAAAAATCAATCTATGCTTTTTGCAAATCCCGTCCTTCATACTTGCAGATCGCTTCTATCCATTCCTTGGTCAGTGGCATGGACTCATGTCTTTCAAGATCGAAAGTAACCATGATGGATTTACAAACACATTTCACCTCATTGGTTTTCGTGTCAATGACTTGTTGAACCAGATGAAAGCTTTTGGTACCTATCTTAGAGACGGCTGTTTGTACAGCGATGTGGTCCGATGCGAAAATTTGCTTAACGAAATTCGCTTCGATATGAACAACGACAATGCCAATCTTTTCCCAATCTACTCCCGGACATACCGAACCGAAGTATTCAGTCTTTCCCAAGTCGTAAAAGGAGAAGTAAACTGTGTTGTTGACGTGACCAAATTTGTCTACATCATTGAATCGCAATTGGATAGGTAATGTGTGATGAAATACGATTTCTTCCATTGTTTTCTCTTAAACGTTTTAAATTCGACACAAAAATGGCACTTTTGCTTTCTTGCTTGAAATTGGGGCAAAGATAGATATTTCTGATGATTCTGTTCTCGGAGACAGGGGAGAAATTAGTTAATAATCGTTTAAACTGGAGTTTTGGAACATTTATTCTGACTTCTGATGTGTGGAAACAATCAGAAGGATGGAAAGAAACTTTTAAATACGGATTATTCTTAACTTATTATCTTGTGGAATATGTCCACATTTCTGTGGAATTTTTGCACAGGATCGTACTTGAAACTTAATCTGGCTATTAGTGCTTTTTTTCTTTATTGCAAATTATTTATGTATTTGAAAATGAGTGATATATTCTCTTTGATTAAACTTGCTAAGTCTCGTTGTATCAGTCTTTTGTTATGCTTTTGGCACATAAATTGCCCAATATTGATGGTAATCTATCCTAATAACTATTCTAATTTTAGAACAATAATGGAAGTAATAATGAAAAACAAGTGGCTATTATGCATTCTTTTAATGCTGTTTCTGCCTTTCGGATTATTTGCGCAGGTGGCTCCTCCTCTTGAAGAACAGAAGACAGAAGCACAGGAAGCCCCGGAAAATAATAAAGAAGTTACGGCAAACAGCGATACTACTACCGACGGGGATGCTGGAAAGACAATCAAAGGAGTGATTAACGACGAACAGGGAGAGACAATCATTGGTGCTTCCGTCATTATCAAAGGTGAAGACACCGGAACTACCAGTGATATGGATGGTAGGTTTACTCTCGAAGCTCCGGAAGGAGCGATTTTAGTGATCTCTTACATCGGCTATCATACGCAGGAAGTGAAAGTCAGAAAGAGATCTCTTCTTCGTGTTGTGTTGAAAGAAGACAATCAGTTATTGGATGAAGTGGTAGTGGTAGGATACGGAACTGTCAAAAAGAGTGACCTTACGGGTGCTGTGTCCGGTGTATCCAACAGACAATACAAAAATCAACCAGTACAACGGGTTGAAAATATACTCCAGGGTCGTACTCCCGGTGTAGAAGTCACTGCTACGAGTGGTATGCCCGGAGCAAGTATGAAGGTGCGCGTTCGTGGAACTACTTCTATTAATAAAAGCAGCGATCCTTTATATGTGATTGATGGTATCATTTCTTCCAGTGGCTTGGACGGTATCAACCCTTCTGATATTCAGTCGATGGAAATATTGAAAGACGCTTCCTCTACTGCCATTTACGGTTCCCGCGGTTCGAATGGCGTTATTCTGATAACCACCAAACAGGGTAGTGAGGGAAAAGCACAGGTAACATTCGATGCATCGGTCGGGCTTTCGACTGTCAGAAAACAGTATGACCTGCTGAACGCCTATGAATATGCAACTGCACTGAATGATATTCGCGGATCGTCCACTATCTCTGCCGAAGATCTTGAGGCTTATAAAAATGGAACGAAAGGAATCAACTGGACTGATCTTCTGACTCGTACAGGTATCACCCAGGATTATCGGCTCGCCATATCCGGAGGAAACGAAAAAGTGAAATACCTTATTTCGGGAAATGTGCTTGATCAGGAAGCCATCACGATCATGTCCGACTATAAACGCTATGGGATTCGGGCAAACATCGACTCGGAAGTGAAACTCTGGTTGACAATCTCTGCAAAATTAAACGCATCCAGTCTTCACAAACACAATGAAGGTGGGGCTAACTGGTTACACGTCACTAACTTTTCGCCTACTATGGAACTGAAAGACCCCGAAACCGGTGTGTATAATACAGACCCATATAACATGGTCGGCTCCAACCCTTATGGTGAAATAGTAGTGAACAATAGTGACAGCTATAGCTATAATTTAAATGCGAACCTTACATTGCTGTTTAAGATCATGAAAGGACTGACGCTTTCCGTTCAGGGAGGTTACGATTATGACAATAGTCCTTCTTATTCTTTCAGGTCGAAACTGGATTCACCGGGTGCCATCAATAGTGCGAGTAATACCAGTGCGCTGCACAATTATTGGCAAAACACAAACAACCTGACCTGGCAAAAGCAGTTTGGCGATCATAGTTTCACCGCTATGGCAGTATGGGAGATAAGCCGCTCGTGGGATTCGCAACTGAAAGGAACTGGTTCTAATCTGAACAATGAAAGTGTAGGGTACTGGAATCTCGGCAATGCCGCTATAAGAGATGCGAGCAATTCTTATACGGAATTCTCTTTGGCTTCCGGTATCGTACGCGCTAATTACGATTATAAAAAACGCTATTTCATTACTGCCGCATTGAGAGCCGACGGTTCTTCTAAATTCCAGGGAGACAACAAATGGGGATATTTCCCTTCCGCAGCTATAGCTTGGGATATTGCACAGGAATCTTTCATGAGTAATCAGCATGTACTTGACCAATTGAAGTTACGTGCCAGTTTCGGAGTTACAGGAAACCAGGATATTGCTGCTTATAGTACGCTGGGTATGTTGTCGGGTGCCTCTTACGGTTGGGGAACTTCCACTTCTTCTACAGGATATTGGGGGAATCAGTTTGCTACACCTGACATTACGTGGGAAAAGACTTATCAATATGATTTGGGATTGGACTTGAGTCTCGGAGGTTTTAATATAACAGTGGACTGGTTTAAGAAGCAAACGAAAGATCTGCTCTTTCAGAAACAAGTACCCAAATATAACGGAGGTGGTACCTATTGGGTTAATCAGGGGAAACTTAACAATACAGGAGTCGAAATGTCTCTCACTACTTTCCCTGTGAAGGGCGCCGTGACATGGGAAACCAGTCTGAATGCTTCTTATGTGAAGAATGAAGTAGCAGACCTCGCAGGAGATGACTTTGTACTCACTGCTAACTATAGCGATTTGGGAGGTCCTCTGCAAATTATGAAGCCCGGTTATCCTATGGGATCTTTCTATGTTTATCAATGGAAAGGATTCGATGATAAAGGCGCCAATCTTTATCAGAAAGCAGATGGTAGTCTGACAACGAATCCGACTTCCGATGATCTGGTCGTGAAAGGACAGGCAAGTCCCAAATGGACAGTAGGTTGGAATAACACTGTTACTTGGAAAAACTGGACGCTGAATGTCTTTTTCAATGCTGCCACCGGATATGACCGATTGAATATCAGCCGTTTTATGGCGGCATCCATGACTGGAGTCTCTCGTTTTATTACCTTGCGCGATGCCTACTTCAAAGGCTGGGATCATGTTGCTAACAAAGCTGACGCCCTTTATCCGAGTCTCACTAACACCGATAACAAGAGTTATGCCAATTCAGATTTCTGGCTTGAAGATGCTTCTTTTATTAAGTTGAAGAATATCAGTCTCTCGTACCGCATTCCTCGCCGTGTATTAAAGTTTGCAAGTGTACAATTGTCTGTCAGCGCACAGGATCTCTTTACGATCACCCGCTATAAAGGAATGGATCCCGAAGTGTATACCAGTTATGACGGACTGGACTATGGCGCTTATCCGATTCCGCGGACGATTACTTTCGGTGCTAAAATCAGATTTTAAACCACCTATTAAGACAATAACCGTATGAAAATAACATATACCTTTATAATGAAAGTTTTGCCTGCTCTTCTGGCAGCTTTGTGTTGGACTTCGTGTAGTGATTTCCTGGAAGAAGATCCGAAAGGACAATTGCCTTCGGATACCTATTTCAGCAACAAGGAAGATTTGGATGCTTCACTGACGGCTCTCTATTCCGTGATAGCAAGTTCACAGGCTAGTAATAACCTTTGTGGTACGAACTTCTTGGTGGGAGACGATATTTCCACTCATCCTTCAAGTAATAAGCAGCCTCTCCGTGAGCATGATCAGTTTGATGTGAAAGACAATAACTCGTGGTTGTCCAGTATGTGGGAACAGCGTTTCAAAGTTATCAAGGCCGCTAATTTTATCATTAATAATGCGGAGCGTACGCCGGAGGTGTCGAAAGAGGATATTAAGGTGGCTATTGCACAGGCGCATTATTGGAGAGCCTACTCTTATTTTTATCTGGTGACGACTTGGGGACGAGTTCCCATTATGCTGAAAGAAGAAATAGATTATAATGCTCCCTTAAAGACAGAGGAAGAAGTGTACGAACTGATCCTGTCTGACCTGAAAATAGCCGAAACCGGTTGTCCCGCAATGTATACAAAAGAACCTTATGCCAGAAACGGAATGAATATTGCCGTAAGTGAAGGAGCTGTGAAAGCAACAATGGCTTATGTTTATATGTGTATGGCGGGGTGGCCGCTTAATAAAGGAGTTGAATATTATAAACTGGCTGCCGCTAAAGCCAAAGAAGTGATAGACGGTGCAGATAATGGCACTTATTATTATAAACTGCTACCGGAATATAGTCAGGTATATTCGTGGGAGTACAATAATAAGAATACGGAGCTGCTGTTAGGTATCTACTATAACAGGGATGCGATGGGGCAGGCCGCTCCTTTAACTGATTTCCTTCAGGATATGAAACAGGCCGGTTGGGGAGATACGAATGGGGAAATCAAATTTTGGAAGAACTTTCCTGAAGGCCCTCGTAAAGATGCTACGTATTTCCCTAAAATCATGCTTAGCGACGGGAAACTATATGATTGGTGGTATGATACCGATCCTGCTTCTCGTGAAGTAGTCGCCCCCGTCTTTATGAAAACTGCAGAAGGAGCGGTGCGTGGAACAGAATTTGATTATACAAATCCTACCGTAGTCAATGCGTCGGGTGAGAAAACATTCCAGTTGTTACGTCTTTCGCAAGTATATTGCTGGTATGCCGAAGCGACAGGGCGTGCGGGAGAGATCAATGATCAGGCGGTCAAAGTTCTAAACGAGGTACGCAACAGGGCAGATGGTGAAGATACTGATAAATATACGACGGATATGTCTCCTGATAAACTGGCGGAAGCGGCTTACGATGAACATGGCTGGGAAATGGCGGGATACTATTGGGGAGGAATCGCCAGCAGAGCCAGGGATATGTTTAGAATGTACCGTTATAAGGATCATTTTGAATCCCGTAAGCTAAATAAGCCTATTGAGGTGGCGCACGATGTTTTCAGGAAAGAAGCTGTAGCAGTCACCGGAACTTGGGATGACAGTAAGATGTATGTTCCTTATCCTTATGAAGACGTGATTTTAAATCCGAACCTGGATAACAGTTGGAAAAACTGACAGTATTTAGTATGACTTATTGAATGATCTGTTTTTTATAGAACGATGTAGATTCTCACAATGGATTACATCGTTCTTTCTTTTTGTATGGCTTGTGGGATCAACCTATATCATTGTTCGATAGTTAAACTCTTGTCTTGTGTGCGAATAGCTGATTTGAAAGGGGAATTTAAAAACGTCGGGCTAGATTTCACTAAATGGAATAAAAGTGTTATTTTTGCATCTTGTTCTTAACGGAAATTAATCAAGAAATGATAGAAGATATTAAAAAAGCCTGTCAGGTGATGAATGAAGGAGGAGTGATCCTTTATCCCACCGATACCGTATGGGGTATAGGCTGTGATGCGACTAATGAAGAGGCTGTACGCCGCGTGTATGAGATTAAGAAACGCGCTGACAGCAAGGCTATGCTGGTCTTGGTAGACTCTCCGGTTAAAGTAGATTTTTATGTACAGGATGTGCCTGATGTTGCATGGGATTTGATTGAAGTTGCCGACAAGCCGTTGACGATTATTTATTCCGGAGCACGTAACTTAGCATCGAATTTGCTGGCCGAGGATGGTAGTGTAGGGATTCGGGTGACGAATGAAGATTTTTCCAGACGACTCTGTCAGCAGTTCCGTAAAGCAATCGTTTCTACTTCGGCTAATGTCAGCGGGCAGCCGGGTGCGGCTAATTTTAGCGAAATCAGTGATGAAATCAAATCGGCGGTAGATTATATCGTTGGCTTTCGCCAGGACGATATGAGCCGGCCGAGACCCTCAAGTATTATTAAGTTGGAAAAAGGTGGAGTGATAAAGATAATTCGCGAATAAATGAAGGGAGAAAAACTTAGTTTATTACAGCGTTGCATCAAATGGCGGGAAGCGAATATAAAGGAGAAGCAATTTATTCTGATATTAAGTTTCCTGGTCGGAATTTTCACAGCGTTTGCCGCATTAATATTGAAATTCTTTATCCATCAGATACAGAATTTCCTAACTGATAATTTTAATGCAACGGAAGCTAACTACCTGTATTTGGTATATCCGGTAGTCGGGATTTTTCTTGCAGGTTGGTTTGTTCGTAATATTGTAAAGGATGACATCAGCCATGGAGTCACCAAAATTCTATATGCTATTTCCCGTAGACAGGGACGTATCAAGCGACATAATATCTGGTCCTCTACCATTGCCAGTGCGATCACCATCGGGTTTGGTGGATCGGTTGGAGCAGAGGCGCCGATTGTACTGACAGGTTCGGCAATCGGTTCCAATTTAGGGAGTGTATTCAAGATGGAGCACCGCACGCTGATGTTGCTCGTCGGCTGTGGCGCGGCAGGTGCGATTGCCGGCATTTTTAAAGCTCCGATTGCGGGATTGGTATTTACATTGGAAGTCTTGATGATCGACTTGACCATGTCCTCTTTACTTCCCCTGCTGATTTCTGCCGTGACAGCGGCAACCGTTTCATATATAATCACCGGTACGGAGGCTATGTTTAAGTTTCATTTAGATCAGGCATTCGAACTGGAACGTATTCCTTTCGTTATTTTACTGGGAATTTTTTGCGGACTGATTTCATTGTACTTTACGCGTGCCATGAATTCGGTGGAAGGTGTCTTTGGTAAACTCAACAACCCTTATAAGAAACTGGCTTTCGGTGGTGTGATGTTGAGTATATTGATCTTTCTTTTCCCGCCTCTTTATGGTGAAGGATATGATACCATTAATCTTTTGCTGAATGGAACGTCTGCGGCAGAGTGGGATACGGTCATGAACAATTCTATGTTTTATGGCTATAGCAATTTGCTGCTGGTTTATCTGCTGCTGATTATTCTGCTGAAGGTCTTTGCTTCCAGTGCAACGAATGGTGGCGGTGGTTGTGGTGGTATCTTTGCGCCTTCGCTTTATTTGGGATGTATCGCCGGGTTTGTCTTTTCTCATTTTAGCAATGACTTTGCTTTCTCCGCTTATTTGCCGGAAAAGAATTTTGCATTGATGGGGATGGCGGGAGTGATGAGTGGCGTTATGCATGCTCCGTTGACAGGGGTGTTCCTGATCGCCGAATTGACAGGGGGATATGACTTATTTCTTCCGTTGATGATTGTATCTGTAAGTTCATATCTGACCATTATAGCTTTCGAACCTCATAGTATCTATTCGATGCGTTTAGCTAAGAAGGGACAGTTGCTTACACACCATAAGGATAAAGCCGTGTTGACGTTGATGAAGATGGAGAATGTGGTGGAGAAAGATTTCGTTGTCGTACATCCGGAAATGGATTTGGGCGAATTAGTGAAAGCAATTGCTGCTTCCCATCGAAATGTCTTCCCGGTGACAGATAAAAAAACAGGTGAATTGTTAGGTATTGTACTTCTTGACGACATTCGTAACATCATGTTCCGGCAAGAACTTTATCACCGTTTCACTGTTAATAAATTAATGACATCTGCCCCTGCCAAGATATTCGATACGGATGGAATGGAGCAGGTGATGCAGACGTTTGATGATACGAAAGCCTGGAATCTTCCGGTAGTGGATGAAGAAGGGCGATATCAGGGATTTGTTTCTAAATCGAAGATATTTAATTCATACCGGCAAGTATTGGTACATTTCTCTGAAGACTAACTGACAATCGGCAAGATGCCGGAGCCGGGTTTATGCAGATAACAGGTTGCTATGCAGATTATAAGACGATTATGAAAAAAGAAGATTTAAGAATAGTATATATGGGGACTCCCGATTTTGCGGTAGAGGCCCTGCGTCAATTAGTAGAAGGCGGTTATAATGTAGTGGGTGTGATTACAATGCCCGATAAGCCTGCCGGACGCGGACATAAGATCCAGTATTCTCCTGTAAAGCAATATGCGCTTGAACAAAATTTACCGTTACTTCAACCGGAAAGGTTAAAAGATGAGGTTTTTGTAGAAGCATTGCGTGAATGGAAGGCGGACTTGCAGATTGTAGTTGCTTTTCGTATGTTGCCGGAAGTGGTATGGAATATGCCACGACTGGGTACGTTCAATCTTCATGCTTCTTTGCTTCCTCAATACCGTGGAGCTGCCCCCATTAATTGGGCGGTTATCAATGGTGATACGGAAACAGGAATTACTACTTTCTTTTTGAAACACGAGATAGACACCGGAGAAGTCATTCAGCAAGTACGTGTACCTATTGCAGATACGGATAATGTGGAAGTGGTACATGATAAGTTGATGGTACTGGGAGGAAAACTGGTTCTTGAAACGGTAGACGCTATATTGAATGGAACGGTAAAACCGATTCCTCAAGAAGAAATGGCGGTTGTCGGTGAACTTCGTCCTGCTCCGAAGATCTTTAAAGAAACCTGTCGGATTGACTGGAATCAGCCGGTGAAGAAGATATATGATTTTATCCGTGGATTATCACCTTATCCTGCTGCTTGGAGTGAACTGATTACTTCTGAAGAAGGAGCAGCAGTGGTCGTGAAGATATTTGAAAGCGAGAAGATTTATGAATCACATCAATTAGCTACAGGAACAATTGTGACCGATGGAAAGAAATTCATGAAAGTAGCTGTACCGGATGGATTTGTATCTATTCTTTCTTTACAGCTTCCCGGTAAAAAACGTCTGAAAATAGATGAATTGCTTCGTGGATATCACCTGGAAGATGGTTGTCTGATGAAGTAATTAATCGGATGAGCAGATTAAAACGAGCAAGCCATTAGATTATAAATAGAATAAAGCGTCTCGAATAAGAGATGGCTAGAACCTAAAATAAAAGAATTATGAAACCGATTATCGCTCCTTCCATTCTTTCTGCCGATTTTGGATATTTGGCAAAGGATATTGAAATGGTAAACCGCAGTGAAGCGGAGTGGGTACATATTGATATTATGGACGGAGTATTTGTTCCGAACATTTCATTTGGCTTTCCGGTACTGAAATATGTAGCGAAGTTAAGTAAGAAACCGTTGGATGTGCATTTGATGATTGTGAATCCGGAAAAGTTTATTCTGGAGGTAAAAGCGTTGGGCGCTCATACGATGAATGTACATTATGAAGCTTGCCCGCATCTGCATCGGGTGATTCAACAAATCAGAGAAGCCGGGATGCAGCCTGCTGTAACTATCAATCCGGCCACTCCTGTAGCTCTTTTACAAGATATTATCCGGGATGTATATATGGTGCTTGTCATGAGCGTGAATCCAGGATTTGGCGGACAGAAGTTTATCGAACATTCAGTAGAAAAAGTTCGTGAGCTGCGTGCCCTGATTGAACGGACAGGTTCGAAAGCGCTCATTGAAGTAGACGGTGGGGTGAATCTGGAAACAGGTGCCCGCTTGGTTGAGGCGGGAGCCGATGCGTTAGTGGCTGGTAATGCTGTCTTTGCGGCACCCGATCCGGAGGCGATGATTCGTCAGTTGCACGAACTGTAACTCATCTGTTGAGTACTTTTTACATCCATCGATATCCCTATATACGCCTGATTATCCCTTGGATAACAGGCGTTTTTTGTGGAGATCATTTTTTTGACCGTTCATGGGAACCTTTTTGGAGTGTTCTAGCCTTTGGACTTTGTATTGCTTTATTGTTTGTTCTTTATTTCCTGAAACGCCATTCTTTGCGATGGTGTTTTGGATTAGCAGTCTCTATCCTTTGTTTTATAGGAGGATGGCTTGGAATAACTTGGCAATTACAACACGCTGTCTACTCTTTTCCGGAAGAAGAAACAGTGTATCGGGTTTTAATAACGGATGCACCTCAAGCGAAAGAACATACCTACCTCTGCCAGACATTATTAAAGGAACGTCGTGATACTGCCGGCACATATCCGATAGAACGTGCTGTAATTCTTTATCTACAGCAAGATTCGGTCGTTACCCGGTTGAAAAGTGGAGATGAACTGCTGATTTCTGCCCGTATTTCTCCCCCTCTCAACAATCGGAACTTTGATGAATTTGATTATGCCCGCTTCCTGATGCGGAAAGGAATCAGTGGAACAGGATATGTTGCATCCGGGAAATGGACAAAACAGGACGGGATGAATAACCTTGATCTCAAAAGTATAGCCAGCTCTTGCCGAAGAAGGATGATTTCACTTTATCAGAAACTAGGGTTTTCCGGCGATGAACTGGCTGTACTTTCAGCACTGACCATAGGAGACAAAACGGAATTAAGTGATTCGGTTCGTGAGAGTTATTCGGTGGCCGGTGCAAGTCATATTCTAGCTCTATCCGGTTTGCATATCGGGCTTTTATATACATTGCTCTTTTTCATACTGAAACCTATTGCCCGAAGAGGAAATATAGGTAGAGTTATACGTTCTGTTCTTCTTCTTATCCTATTATGGGCTTTTGCCTTTTTCACAGGACTTTCTCCTTCGGTAGTACGCTCGGTCAGTATGTTTTCAATTTTAGCAATGGCAGATATGGTTGGTCGCCAACCGCTATCTCTAAATACATTGGCGGCAGCTGCATGGTTGATGCTATTCTGTAATCCGGCATGGTTGTTTGATGTTGGTTTCCAGCTCTCTTTCCTTGCTGTTGCTTCCATCCTATTGATTCAAAAACCAATCTATCACCTGATTACGGTGAAAGGTAGAATAGGAAAATATATTTGGGGACTGATAAGTGTGTCTGTTGCTGCACAAATAGGAACAGCTCCGCTTGTCATGTTTTATTTCTCCCGGTTTTCTGTACATTTTCTATTGACGAACTTGGTTGTTATTCCTTTCATTACGATTATCCTGTATGCTGCTGTCATTATGCTTCTTCTGACTCCTCTTTCGTGGCTTCAGATCGTAGTGGCCGAAGGTGTTAAGAAACTATTGGAAGGACTTAATTTCTTCGTCCGATGGGTGGAACAGCTTCCTTACGCTTCTATAGATGGAATCTGGCTTTATCAGTCAGAAATATTGGGTATCTATATCGTTGGCTCTTTGTTAACCTGTTATTTCATGAACCGTCGATACCGGAATTTATTGATTTGTCTTTTTACTATCTTATTACTAGGGACTTATCATGCAACATTATATTGGCTAGATCGTCCCCGGACAAGTCTGGTCTTCTATAACGTGCGCGGTTGCCCTGCAGTACATTGCATTGAGAGCGATGGACGTTCCTGGATAAACTATGTAGATACTATCCCCAATGAAAAACGTCTGAAACGCATGACTGCTAACTATTGGAAGCATCATCACCTTCTGCCTCCCAAAGAAATAACTGGCGATTGCCGGTATATGGAACTTAACCGTCAGCAGCAGATTATATCCTATCATGGCTGTCATATTTGTGTAATAAATGATAACCATTGGCGGAACAAAACCACTGTTTCTCCGTTATATATTCAGTATCTTTACTTATGCAAAGGGTATGACGGACATCTGGAAGAGCTCACCCGAATCTTTTCTATCTCTTACGTCATATTGGACGCATCTCTCTCGGAATACCGCAGACACCTCCTTGAAAGCGAATGCAAGCAATTCGGTCTGCGGTTTATCTCGCTATCCGACGAAGGTTCTGTCCGCTTTTTGCTCTAAGTACAAAGATTTATCGTACATTTGCACCTTGATAAAGTATAAGAGTATGTTGACGAAAGTAATTGAACAAGCCAAAATAGACCATTTTACCAAATGGTTTGAACGAGCTGACAAAATAGTAATTGTATCTCATGTTTCTCCTGACGGCGATGCTATCGGTTCTTCATTGGGATTATATCATTTTTTAGATTCACAAGAGAAAACAGTAAACGTAATTGTGCCGAATGCTTTTCCCGATTTTCTGCGGTGGATGCCGGGCAGTAAGGATATCCTGTTGTATGACCGTTACAAAGACTTTGCAGATAAATTGATCGCCGAAGCAGACGTCATCTGTTGCCTCGATTTCAATGCACTGAAGCGTATCGACGATATGGCAGATGCTGTGGCCGCTTCTCCGGCACGTAAAATAATGATCGATCATCATTTGTATCCCGAAGATTTCTGTAAGATAGTAATGTCCTATCCCAAAATATCTTCTACTTCCGAACTGATATTCCGTCTCATCTGCCGTATGGGATATTTCAGTGATATCTCTAAGGAAGGCGCAGAATGTATCTACACAGGGATGATGACAGATACCGGTGGGTTCACCTATAACTCGAACAACCGGGAGATTTATTTTATCATTAGCGAACTCCTTTCTAAAGGAATCGATAAAGATGATATTTATCGTAAGGTGTACAACACCTATTCGGAGAGCCGTTTACGTTTGATGGGATATGTATTATCGAACATGACTGTGTATTCGGAATCTAATTCGGCTCTAATCACCCTGACAAAAGCAGAGCAAAGCAAATTTAACTATATAAAAGGCGATAGCGAAGGCTTTGTTAATATTCCCCTTTCCATTAAAAATGTCTGTTTCTCTTGCTTCTTGAGGGAAGATACCGAGAAACCGATGATTAAAATATCCCTTCGTTCAGTAGGAACCTTCCCATGCAATCAGTTAGCTGCCGAATTCTTCCATGGAGGAGGCCACTTGAATGCTTCGGGCGGTGAATTTTTCGGAACGATGGAAGAGGCAAAAGTGGTCTTTGAGAAAGCGCTTGAGAAATATAAACCTTTACTAACAGCGAAAAGCTAAAGTTGGAAGGTTAAAAGTGAATATGGAAAGGTTAAAAGATACGAACTTTCAACTTCCCCCTTTCAACTTTTAATGATTTTGAGATACATTTGTGCGGAATATAGCTAAATAACAGATAATGAAGAAACTTGTATTTTTATTTCTCTCTTTGTTAACCGCCGGAAGTCTGTTCCAGGCATGCGACAATTCGAAGACTTATGCAGAAATGCTGGAAGACGAGAAAAATGCGGTGAATAAGTTCATCAAAGATAATGATATCCGTGTCATTTCATTGGAAGAGTTCGAACGGGATACGATTACAGCTTCTAAAGAAGCGGGGAATGGATATGACGAATACGTTGCTTTCTCCAATGGCGTATATATGCAGATCGTAGATCGTGGAGGAAAAGAGGAAGATAAGGATGGAGTTGAATTTATTAACAAGGTAGATACTTTTGCTAACAATAATGTCATTTGTACCCGCTATGTAGAACAGGATATGATGACAGGAGATACTACATGTTTCAATGTTCCTTTGGAAAAATGGATGGATATTTCTGAATATTATAAGTCTCCATTAACATTCCGTTATGTGCAAAACTCATCTACTGTTTATGGAATCGTTTTATCTGGTGATTTTGATTATGACTATTTGTGGACAGTTGCTAATGGTTATGGAACTGCAATTCCATCCGGATGGCTGATTGCTTTACCATATTTGCGTAATAATGCCCATGTACGCCTAATTGTACCTTCTAAGATGGGACATACAACTGCACAACAATATGTCAATCCTTATTTCTATGATATCCGGAAGTTCGAGAAAGCAAAAAGCTAAAGCACTAACATTAGATAAATCAAATCTTTAACTAAAGAACCTATGACTCTAATCAAATCTATCTCTGGAATCCGCGGAACTATCGGCGGAGGAGCGGGAGAAGGACTGAACCCGCTTGACATTGTAAAATTCACCTCGGCTTATGCTACTTTGATTCGTAGAACCTGCAAGGCAAAGAGTAATAAGATTGTTGTGGGACGTGATGCCCGCATTTCCGGTGAAATGGTAAAAAACGTAGTAGTCGGCACATTGATGGGAATGGGCTGGGATGTAGTAGACATTGATCTTGCTTCTACCCCGACCACAGAACTTGCTGTAACAATGGAAGGCGCCTGTGGCGGTATTATCCTGACAGCTTCTCATAACCCGAAACAGTGGAACGCACTGAAATTGCTGAATGAACATGGTGAATTTCTGAATGCAGCCGAAGGCAACGAAGTACTTCGTATTGCTGAAGCTGAAGAATTTGACTATGCCGATGTCGACCATCTGGGATCTTACCGCAAAGACCTGACTTATAATCAGAAACATATCGACAGTGTATTGGCTCTCGACCTGGTAGATGTAGAAGCTATCAAGAAAGCCAATTTCCGTGTAGCGATTGACTGTGTGAACTCTGTAGGCGGTATCATTCTCCCTGAACTTCTTGAACGTTTGGGTGTGAAACATGTAGAAAAACTCTACTGTGAACCTACCGGCAATTTCCAACACAACCCCGAACCGCTTGAAAAGAACCTCGGTGACATCATGAACCTGATGAAAGGGGGCAAAGCGGATGTAGCATTCGTTGTAGATCCGGATGTTGACCGTTTGGCAATGATCTGCGAGAATGGTGTAATGTACGGTGAGGAATATACACTGGTTACTGTGGCTGACTATGTGCTGAAACATACTCCGGGTAATACAGTTTCCAATTTGAGCTCTACCCGTGCCCTGCGTGACGTAACCCGTAAATATGGTATGGAATACAGTGCTTCTGCAGTAGGCGAAGTAAACGTTGTAACGAAGATGAAAGCAACCAATGCCGTTATCGGTGGTGAAGGAAATGGTGGAGTAATCTATCCTGCCAGCCACTATGGCCGTGATGCATTGGTCGGTATTGCTTTATTCCTTAGCCATCTGGCTCACGAAGGAAAAAAGGTTAGCGAGCTCCGTGCCACTTATCCTCCTTACTTCATAGCTAAGAACCGTGTCGACCTGACTCCGGAAATCGATGTAGATGCTATCTTGGCAAAAGTAAAGGAAATCTATAAGAATGAAGAAATCAACGATATCGACGGTGTGAAGATTGACTTTGCCGACAAATGGGTACATTTGCGTAAAAGTAATACAGAGCCAATCATCCGCGTATATAGCGAAGCGTCTACCATGGAAGCTGCCGAAGAAATCGGTCAGAAAATTATGGATGTAATTAATGAATTAGCAAAATAATATCCTGTAAAATAGGATCTTGTTTATAACATTGGAGTCTCGTATATCATAAAGATAGCTGAATGAGCTGTCTCACATGATATACGAGACTTTTTTATTAGGATGATATCCAATTGAATGATAGTTATTCTTCTCCTTGAGTATTAACAATAAAGTTTCTTTTGATTAAGTCTAAACTTCCTTTCGTCCAATAGTAAACTTCTCTTTTATTATTTACAAACTTAAAATGCAAGCTTCATTTTTATAAATGCAAGCATTGTTTTTAAAAACGGAACCTTTGTTTTTATAAATGAAGGTTGCATTTATAGATTGGAACGGATGAAAAGCAACTTTACTGTTAATAAAAAGAAAGTTTGGACTTAATCAAGAGCAACTTTTCTATTAATAGATTACATGAGAAGTAAGCAGTATTGAGAGAGAAGTAATCAATAAAGCTTATTTCTCTACTTCGTTAGAATAGATACGCCACAAGAATATCAATTGATATACAAAACTTTATAGGTCTTATATCAATGATAAACACATGGCTTAATTATACAGAATTGATATATGAAAAGCACAATTGAGGGAAAATTGTAGTATATTTGTACTGTTCTTTGAGGCGTCTTTATTATTAAGGAAGCGTTTAGTGCTTTTTCTCAAGTGCGAATCTGGACAATTCGAGCTGTGTTGAGGAAATAAACAAAACGTTCTTCCTTTGGTTTGTATGTTGCATCTAGGTACTGATATACAGTCAAGGGCGTGAGCTGTTTTTGCTTGTATCCAACACAGAGGTAGTTCAGAACCTGCACTTGGATATAAGTTTAGCGGTCTCGCGCTTCTTTTGTGTATACACTTCTGTTGAGACTAGGAAGGAACTAATAAATTGAAAAACATACAAACAGTACAAGTGTTGCCAGTAATGTTGCTAATGTCCGTAACAGTATCAGCAAGAGACCTAACAGGTTTTGAACAGCTTATTGATAAACGTACGACATGAAAATAAAACTGATTGCATTATTTATAATGATGGGATCGTTGGCTGCCGTAGCTGATAATGATACTTATTTCTTTTCAAAAGTAGATTATGGTTCAGTGTTCGTTGTTCAAACAGCCGATGGATTCTTGTATCAGATAATTTTAATTGGCAGGATTTTTTTCCGGTGTGGGGTGGTGAGACGGAGGCAAAGATTGGCTGTTTCGCGGATGGGAATTGGCAAGAATGAAAGAGGCGGAATCCTTGGATTGTGCGAATTAGTAGTGAAGTAGTTGCTGAAAAATAGAGGTACTTGATAAAATAGAGTTGCATTTTCCGTATAAAAACGTATCTTTGTGTAAAGAGAATCAAAGACATCGATTATTAATGGCTATTTTTTTCGCACTGCGAAACAAAACATATAAGCGATTGCCTGATATTTAATAGATGATATTAATGATTAACACAATGAAAATGCGCTTGATTTTTCCTTTTGTTCTATTGATTTATTCATTGATCTGTCAGGCAGATGGCGGTAAAGATTCATATATCTTCCGGAAAGTAGATTATCAGCAAGGATTATCTAATAGCGCTGTGCTTTGTCTTTTTCAAGACAATACAGGGTTGATGTGGTTCGGTACTTACGATGGCGTCAATTGTTATGACGGCAGAAGCATGGAAGTTTTCCGTTCCGATTTTTCAGCTCCCAAGGCTTTGAGTAACAACGTAATCCATTCTATTCAGCAGGCGGATAATAATTGTTTGTGGATTTCTACACATTTGGGTATCAATCGTCTTTCACAGGATTCGCGGCAAGTTGTCGGATATTATGACTTTACAGATGATTATTATCTACATTCCAATTCTAAAGGAAACACATGGGTGGTGAGTCATGGTGGAATTTTCTACTATAATACATCTTATAAACGATTTGTACAGATTAAGAATCTGAAAGTACCCGTAGAAGATATGGATAAACGGGCATTCGTAACGGATGATGGTGTTTTGTGGATTTTCACTCAACAAACAGGGGAGCTGTTACAGGTTTCGCAGGATGCTTTTGATTGTGACACATTATCAATTCATTCAACTGTTTCATCTACTGATTTTCATGCGAAACCTATTGAAGATGTCTTTTATCAGAATGGCGTTCTTTGTTTTATCGATAGTGAGCATGATCTTTATGTTTATGATATTTCCCGACAATCTAAAATTTATATTCGTAACCTTTCTTCATTAGTGCAGAAGAATGGAACTATTGCAGGAATAGCCCTTTTCTATGAAGATATTATTATTGGTTTTCGAACGAATGGGTTAGTCCGTCTCCGTACTTCACAAAAATATAAAGAAGAAGTGGTCGACCGGAATGTACGTATATATAGTATTTATCGAGATCCTCATCAGAATGTCTTATGGGTTGCTTCGGACGGACAAGGAACGATTATGTATGCTAAGAAATATTCTATTGCCACCAATTTGATGCTCAATCAACTGTCATCTAACTTAAGCAGGCAGGTACGTTCTGTTATGACAGACGATAGTGGTGGACTATGGTTCGGGACGAAAGGTGATGGACTGCTGCATATACCGGATTATCGTGAGAATGAGGAGGCTTCTGCCGTTACAGTTTACTCTCCTGAAGGAAAGCAAAATGTTGTGTCTTATATACGATGGAATAAAGAATTTCCTGTTTATAAATTGGTTCAAAGCCGTTATATGGATGGCTTTTGGATAGGATCTGGAGATCCGGGACTATTTTACTATTCTTTTGAAGACAAAGCTTTGCATTCTGTGGAGAATCTGCCGGCACAACCCACCGAGATACATGGCATTTATGAGGAAAATGATAGTGTACTTTATGTGGTGACAGCCGGTTCCGGTTTTCATAAATTAATACTTGAGAAGCAGGCAGGTACCATTCGTTTCAAGTCGCAGAAAAGTTATCATTTTTTTCACGGTCAGCGAGAAATTACGATGTTCTATCCAATGTTGCCCGAAGGGGATTCTATTTTGTGGCTTGGCAGTCGGGAGAAAGGACTCGTACGGTTTGATAAGCGGACTGAAGAATATAAAGTGATTTCTTTGAAAGAAATGCTTCATAAGTCGGTAGACGATGTGCTCAGCCTGTATCGGACCAAAGAAGGGTTGTTATATGTAGGGACAACATCAGGATTGGTATGTTTGAATTCTAATGGCAAACAGATGAAAGCTACCTATATCGGACGGGAGCAAGGTTTGCTCAATGATATGATTCATGGTGTACTTGAAGATGAGAACGGACTCTTATGGCTTGGTACGAATCGGGGGCTGATTAAATATAATCCGATAAATGGCTCATCACATGCCTACTTTTACAGTGCAGGTGTTCAAATCGGTGAGTTTAGTGATGATGCTTATTACATGTGTCCATATACACAGGAGCTTTTTTTCGGTGGGATTGACGGGTTGCTTTATTTGGATAAAGAGGTGCAGGCTGCTCCGGAATTTTATCCGGATATTTTGTTACGTAAGTTGACTGTTGGACATACGCAAGTGGTTCAGGGGGATGGAGATTACTATACAGACGATGGTAAGGCATTACAGTTGAAGGGGACGGAGGTTTCATTTGCACTTTCTTTTGTTGTTCCGGATTTTTTATCAGGAGAAGATATAGAATATTCTTACCAGTTGGAAGGATATGATAAGGATTGGACCTCTTTTAGTAGTATTAATGAAGCCTCATATACAGGAGTGCCGGCAGGTGATTATATCTTTAAGGTACGCTATAAGAGGGATGTATTTGATACAGAATATCGGCATTTTTCTATTCCGGTATATATCCTTTCTCCCTGGTATCGATCGGTGGCGGCTTATTTTGTTTATTTGATCATTTTTTTGTTGTTGTTAGGGTACGTGATATATTTGCTACGTAAAAACTACCTTCAGGAACGGATGATGAAAACACTGATGGGGACAGAAAGTTGCCGGAAATCCGAGACTGTATATACAAACCGTAGGATGCTTGAAGATTTTACTCTTATTTATAATTATTGTGACCAATTGCGTGCAGAGAATCTTTCTTATGAGCAATGTCTTGAGAAAGTGTCACTGATACGCGAAACTGTGATGAGCGCACTTCTTAATCCTGACGCTCTGTTTTTGGAAGAACTTAAACAATTCTTTCCGGATCGGTTTATTGTTTCTGCGCGTATGAGTATACAGGGAGTTTCTCAAGAGGTGTTGCGTACGTTGGAAGAACAAGGGATTGATCATTCTTCTATATCGTCAATGATTCCGGAACACTTAACATTTCCAGTTTACAAGAATGCGTTATACAGTATTCTTTATTGCTGCTATCTCCGGATTACTGAAATGAAGGGTACTCATGGCGTAATAGTAGAAATGTCAGAACAGGATGGTAAGATGCAGCTACATTTTTCTTCTAAAGATGCTACTGCGAAAGCGTTGTATGAATATCTTTCAGATAAAGCTTCTTCAGTGACGGAGAAAGATTCCGATCATGTGTTTGTTGTGCATTTACTTTTAGGTTTTGTACGGTCAGCTTTGGAACGTATTCATGCCGTTCTTCGTTATGATAATGATGGGAGTGGTAGTCGGTTGACGATTATCTTTGAACCGGCGGTCTTGACAGTAGCAGGTGAACAAGGGAAAAAAACTGTGCTTTTGTTGGAAGACAGAGATGAAATGACTTGGTTGATTAGTAATTTCCTGGCTGATGAATACGTGGTTCATCAAGTAAAGAGTGTGCAGCTTGCTTTTGACGAAATTCGTCGGTCGGCTCCGGCTCTATTATTAGTGGATATGACAATGTATGCCAATGCTGAAAGTACTTTTATGGAGTATGTTAGCCGGAATCGTACTCTGCTTTCAAAGACAGCTTTTATTCCATTGTTAACCTGGAAAGTTGGTTCGGCCATTCAGCGGGAACTGATCTTGTGGTCTGATTCTTATATTGTACTTCCTTATGATATATTATTCTTGCGGGAAGTTGTCCATAATGCTATTTATGGAAAGCGGGAAGCGAAGCAGATATATATGGAGGAACTGGGAGATTTGGCGGGACAGATTGTCTGTACAACTACCGAACAAGCTGATTTTATTCGTAAATTGTTAAAGGTGATTGAAGAAAACCTGGACAAGGAAGAACTGGGCTCAACGTTGATCGCTGATCGTATGGCAATGAGTTCCCGTCAGTTCTATCGTAAATTCAAGGAAATTTCCAATACTGCTCCCGGTGATTTAATAAAGAGTTACCGTATGGAAAAGGCAGCCCGCCTGTTACTTGATGAAGAACTTTCTATTCAAGATGTTATTATGGAGGTCGGTATTTCCAGCCGGTCTTATTTTTATAAAGAGTTTACCCGTCGGTTCGGGATGACACCGAAAGATTATCGGGAACAGCGAAAGGTATGCTGATTGTCAGGTTAAATTCTTTCGTATAGGTGATTAGTTGGGAAACATTATTATTTATTTGTTTGTCACAACCTTGTGCTCTAAATTCCTTTTGTCGATTTTATTGTATTGATTATTAGTGTGTTAATCTGTGCTCTAATTTACCATTCTGTGCTTTAGATATGTGTCTTTATTTTGCCGTTTTTTTGGCAAGGTAGAGCATTGGACTTTTATTCGAATAGCCTTTATTTGCAACAATCTTTTTAAAGGGAATTAACCTTATTACTAATCAAATTTAAAGGAATTATGAATGAAAAACTAAAGTATCTTACCTTATTTGTAATAGGTATGATGTTGAGTTTGGGCATGAATGCTCAATCTGTAAAATCAATCTCCGGTACGGTAACCGATGATCAGGGAGAGGCGGTTATCAGTGGTACGGTGAAAGTTAAAAACGGTAGTACAGGAACAATCACTGACATTAACGGTAAATACACTCTCTCTGTTCCTTCCAATGCCACCTTGGTGTTTTCGTATATTGGTTATATCACACAAGAATTTAAAGTCTCGGAATTAAAGAGCAATGTTCTGAACGTAGTTCTGCAATCGGATACGAAAGCACTGGACGAAGTAGTCGTTGTAGGTTATGGTACCATGCGCAAATCAGACTTGACGGGTTCCATTTCCACAGCCAAAGGTAAAGACATGCTGAAAGCACAATCATTCAATGCGCTTGACGGATTGAAGGGTAAAGTGGCCGGTGTGAATATCTTCTCTAATACCGGTCAGCCGGGTGGAGAATCACGTGTCATCATTCGTGGTATTTCTACTATCAACGCATCGGCATCACCGCTGTACGTAGTCGATGGAGTGGTGATGTCAAACTTCGAATTGCTTAATCCGAATGATATCGAATCTATCGAAGTATTGAAAGATGCTTCCTCTGCTGCCATCTATGGTGCCCGTGGTGCGAATGGTGTTATCATGGTGACTACCAAGCGCGGTAATGCAGGAAAAGGAGTCCATGTTTCCTATGATGGTTCATTGTCTATCGGTAAGATGGCTAGAAAAATAGACGTAATGGATGCTAACGAATGGATGTCTACCTTCAAGCAGGGATTGGAAAATGCCAACGAATTTCAAGGCAAGAACTTCACAACTGATCTGTCACAGATATTCACAGACGAACGTTTGTTCAATGCAGACGGTTCTCCGAAATATAATACCAACTGGCAGGATGAAGCATCCCGCACTGCCATCTCTCATAACCATCAGATCAGTATCCAACGTACAGGAGAAGGATCTTCTATCGGAGCATTCATCAATTATACCGATCAACAGGGTATTTTGTTGAATTCTTACTTCAAACGTATCAATGCAAAATTGGCATATGATGACAAACCGACTGATTGGCTGTCTACTTCCGTTAATTTATTAGTAAATCATACTTGGGGTAATAGAACTTCTGATAACCCTTACGGACAAGGCGCATTGCGTACAATGATCGAACAGTTGCCTTTCTTACCGGTTAAGCTGGATGGTGAATATACGCAGACGAACATTATTAATACAAGCTCTATTCTCAATAATCAGACTGATCCTAATAGCGGAAAACAAGGATTCAGCCCGGAAGGTGTAGGTAATCCCGTTGAGTTGCTCGAACGGATGCAGGCTATGCAATATCGTACGCAGATTTTTGGTAATGCTGCTTTGACTTTCCATCTCATGAAAGGATTGGATCTGAAGACCCAGTTCGGTATCGACTATCACAATAATCGTGATGCTAACTATACGCCGTTCACTCCGCGTCCGATGATTAATCAAAGTTCCGAGGGAGCAGCTTCTGCAAATAACTCCAACTCTTTGTATTGGCAGGAAGAAACCTATTTGACTTATGTGAAAGATATAAACAAACATCACATTAATGCAATGGCGGGTATGTCTTGGCAAGAGTATAATTATACCAAATTCGAAGCTTCCGACAGTAAGTATATTGATGACTTCTACGGATATTATAATTTAGGTTCCGGAACGAACCGTCCTTCTGTAGGCAATGATTACGACAAGTGGGCGATGAACTCTTATTTCTTGCGTCTGGCATATTCTTATGACAACAAGTATATGGCTACCGTAACCGGTCGTTATGATGGCTCTTCCAAATTCGGACAGAACAATAAATATGCATTTTTCCCGTCAGTCGGCTTGGGTTGGATGATTTCTAATGAAGACTTTTTGAAAGATAACTCATTGATCAGCAAGCTGAAATTACATACTTCTTACGGTCTGACAGGTAATTCGGAAATTGGTACATATAAATCATTGGCTACGGTGAGCCAGTCGAATACGATCATTGGTGATGCTCTGCATGTAGTGTCTTATCTGGACAATATGCCTAATCCGGACCTGAAATGGGAAAAGACAGGACAGTGGGACTTAGGATTCGAGTTGGGTTTATTCAATAACAGACTGAATTTCGATATTTCCTATTATTATAAGTATACTTCGGATTTGTTGCTCGACCGTCCGGTTCCTGAATCAACAGGTTACTCTTCCATTATGGATAATATTGGAGCCGTTTCCAATCGTGGTGTAGATATTCTGGTTACAGCATATCCTATTCAGACACATGATTTCCAGTGGACTTCCACTCTTAATTTAGGTTTCAACAAAAACCGTGTAGAGAAGTTGGATGAAAGTGCATCTGTTGATCCTGTCACCGGTAAGCGTCAGATTACGACCGACGGTTTTGTGGGTTACGATATGTTGATTCGTGAAGGTGAAGAGCTTTCCTCTTTCTATGGTTATAAGCGTGCCGGTATTTACGATGGTATTCCGTCTAACTGGGATCCGGAGACAATGAACATACCTTCCACTATTGGTGAAAAGGTAACTTATAAGAAACGCGAAATTATCGGTAACGGATTACCTGACTGGATGGGCTCATTCATCAATACCTTCAATTATAAAGGATTTGATTTGACTTTAGACTTCCAGTTTACATGGGGGGTGGACGTGATGCAAGAATATTATCACTCTACTGTAGCCCGTTTCCTAACTAACGGTATAGACCGTCTTTATAAGGAAGCATGGCATCCAACTCTCAATCCGTCGGGTAAAGAACAGGCAATTCGTCTGAATAACTTTGGTCAGGGAGCTAATAACCAGGCAGATGATGACTGGGTTTGCAATGGTTCTTATTTGCGTTGTAACATGATTCAGCTCGGATATACCTTCAATCCGACACTGATTAAGAAGATCGGTCTGTCTTCATTGCGTTTGTATGCGAATGTGAATAACGCATTCCTGATTACTTCTAAGGACTATAACGGATATGATCCGGATAACTCATCTCGTTTAGGTGACAACAAATGGGGGGCTAACCGCCAATTCTTCACCTATCCGCGTCCGAGAACGTTTACGTTCGGTCTTAATGTAGCATTTTAATTCACCGTTATAAAAACTATAAGAATTATGAAACTATTAAAAGTATATATATCTGCATTTTGTATGTGTTCACTTTCTGTGTTGCTGAATTCATGCGACGATTTCCTGAAAGAAGAACCATTGGATATGAAGTCATCTGACCAATTCTGGAAGACGAAAGCTGATGCGGAGTCGGGTGTGAACGCATTGTATTTCGGTGGTGTACCTTATTTACACAACACTGATGTAGGCGGTGGCTGGACTCCTAAAGCGACAATGTGGGGTGGTATTGTGTCCGGATTGTACGTTGATAAGCGTAAGGATAGAACATTTACTACGGCATCCGAAGGGTGTAATTTCAATATTGAATCTTTTGATGATATTGCAATGAAATACTGGCATGAGTTTTATAAAGGTATTTCACGTGCCAACTTTGTTATTGCCAATATTCCGACAATGACCGGTGTGCTGGATGAAGCTACTATTAATAATTATGTGGCTCAAGGTAAATTCTTCCGTGCATATGGATATTTCTGGCTGGTCAAAGAATTTGGTGGTGTTCCTTATATTTCAGAACCTTACACATCTACAGAAGGTATGTACAAAGAACGTCTTTCTGCTGAAGAGGTTTATAAGAAAATTGAAGCCGACTTGCTGGATATTGTCAACGGGGATGCATTGCCGAATAAAACGTTTTATGATAATGGCTGTTATGTCACTAGGGCAATGGCGCAGACTTTGCTGGCACAAGTTTATTTGCAATGGGCTGGTGCACCGTTAAACGGTGGAACAGACTATTATGGAAAAGCAGCGCAGATGGCTTTGAAAGTGATCAATGATAGTCCTCACGAACTTATTCATCCAAATGGAACGACTGATGATTTGAGCTCGGCATATAATGTAATCAAGACTACGAAAAGTTCTGCAGAAATCATTTATGCTAAAGAATATAATTATAGTGATTATAGTGTAGGTAACTCTTATGCTTGTCGTTCTATTGGTACAGATGCTTTCCAATGGGGAGTGTTCCATCCGGGAGGAGACGTGCTGTATAATGCATACCTTCCCTGTGATATGTTGCTTAACAGCTATGCCTCTAATGATATTCGAGGACATGAGAAACAGTTCTTCTTTAAGAAATATACCGATGCTGCAGGAAAGACTTATACTTTGAACAATGCAGGCAACTGGGCGTGGTTTGATGAAAATGCTTTGATTAGCGGTCACGACGGTGATTATAATATGCCGGTATTCCGTTTTGCGGAAGTCTTGCTGATTGCGGCCGAAGGTCTGGCACGTACAAATCATGAAGATAATGCTGTCGGTGGAGCTAAATATTATCTCAATCAAGTGCGTAAACGTGCTGGATTGGCAGATGAGACGGCTACAGGAAATGATTTAATACAATCGATTTTGACTGAACGTTTACATGAGTTACCGTTGGAATTTAAGATTTGGGACGACATTCGCCGTACTCGTTTGTATCCGGAAGCATCTACAGAATCAGGAAAATTGAAATGGACTGCTCTTGCATCGGCTCAAATCCAAAACAAGCCAGATGGAAGCACAAGAGCCGGTGCCATTCCTGAATATGCTTTGTTATGGCCTATCCCGTTAGATGAAATTCAGGCTAATCCTGCGTTGGAAGGACATCAGAACCCGGGATGGAATTAATTAGGTAATAATAAATATTTGTTTCTGATAGAATTGGAGAGAGGGTAAAGGCTAATTATCCTCTCTCTATTGCTTAAACGGTTAGTCTTTCGGTTGTACTCTCATTGTATACACATAAATATTATGTTTTGATTCTCAGTTGTTTAACTTGTACTCTCGTTGACACTCGTTTCCTTTGGTTGACTATACTGCTATTTTTTCTTATTTTGGCGTATCAGAGGACTGATAATTGCTGAAAGATGCTTTAATTTGTAACATAAATAAAAAAGACTTGATAATCTAGTATTAATAGTTTAATTCGTAGACCATGAACAAAAAGAAACTACTATCTTTCGCAATAGCCCTGCTATTGGGAGTTTCCTCTACCTTTGCACAAAAGCAACCGGTAGACTATGTGAATCCTTTAATGGGAACTGATTCGAAAATATCACTATCTAATGGGAATACATATCCTGCCATCGCGTTGCCTTGGGGAATGAATTTTTGGATGCCACAAACCGGAAAGATGGGTGACGGTTGGGCTTACACTTATGCATCCGACAAAATCAGAGGTTTCAAGCAAACCCATCAGCCCAGTCCGTGGATCAATGACTACGGTCAGTTTTCAATCATGCCGATGACTAAACAGTTGAAGATTGATCAGGATAGTCGTGCTTCCTGGTTCTCTCACAAAGCAGAGAAAGCCACTCCTTATTATTATAGTGTTTATTTGTCAGAGTATGACATGACAACTGAAATAGCTCCGACAGAACGTTGTGCACATTTTCGTTTCACTTTCCCTGAAACCTCCGATGCCTATGTGGTAATAGATGCTTTCGATCGTGGTTCGTATGTGAAGGTGATTCCCGAAGAAAATAAAATAGTTGGTTATACGACACGCAATAGTGGCGGTGTTCCTCAAAACTTTAAAAATTACTTTGTGATAGAGTTCGACAAGCCTTTTACTTTCAATAAAGTATGGGCAGACTATCATTTGGTTGAAACACATCTCGAACTACAATCCAATCACGTGGGTGCTGCTATCGGATTTTCGACGAAAAAAGGAGAACAAGTGCATGCAAAAGTGGCATCCTCATTCATCAGCCCCGAACAGGCGGAACTGAACTTGAAGGAAATTGGTAATAAGACTTTTGAACAGACAAAAGAGGCCGGTCGTAAGGCATGGAACAATGTCTTGGGGCGTATCAAGGTTGAAGACAGCGATGAGAACCGTATGCGTACGTTCTACTCTTGCTTGTATCGTTCGGTGTTGTTTCCCCGTATGTTTTACGAGGTAAACGGTAAGGGAGAAACTGTGCATTACAGCCCCTATAATGGTGAAATCCGTTCGGGATATATGTTTACCGACACTGGATTCTGGGATACTTTCCGTTGCTTGTTTCCATTTGTTAATTTGATATATCCTTCAATGGGTGAGAAGATGCAGGAAGGCCTGTTGAATACCTATCTTGAAAGTGGATTCTTTCCTGAATGGGCAAGCCCGGGCCATCGTGGTTGTATGGTTGGGAACAATTCAGCTTCTGTAGTGGCGGATGCCTTCATGAAGAATGTAACCAAAGCGGATGCAGAAAAAATGTACGAAGGCCTACTGAAAGGGGCCAATAGCGTACATCCGAAAGTTTCTACTACCGGACGCCGTGGATATGAATATTATAACAAACTGGGCTATGTGCCATACGATGTGAAAATTAATGAGAATGCGGCACGCACATTGGAATATGCATACGATGACTGGTGCATTTACCGTATGGGTGAAAAATTAGGCCGTCCGGCAGAAGAACTGGATGTTTATAAGAAAAGGAGTCAGAACTACCGTAATCTGTTCGATCCGGAAACTAAGTTGATGCGGGGAAAGAATTCCGACGGAACTTTCCAGACTCCTTTCAATCCTTTTAAATGGGGAGATGCCTTTACGGAAGGAAATAGTTGGCATTATACATGGTCGGTATTCCACGATGTACAAGGACTGGTTGACCTGATGGGCGGCAAGAAGATGTTTGTCAGTATGCTTGATTCTGTATTCAATCTTCCTCCTGTATTTGATGATAGCTATTATGGAGGAGTGATTCACGAGATTCGTGAAATGGAAATTGCTAACATGGGTAACTATGCACATGGCAACCAACCTATCCAGCACATGATCTACTTGTATAACTATGCCGGCGAACCGTGGAAAGCCCAATATTGGTTGCGTGAGACGATGAACCGCCTCTATCTTCCTACTCCGGACGGTTATTGTGGAGATGAAGATAACGGTCAGACTTCGGCTTGGTATGTATTTACTGCATTGGGATTTTATCCGGTATGTCCGGGCAGCAATGAATATGTGATGGGAGCTCCTTACTTTAAGAAAGCAACGATTACACTGGAGAACGGCAAGAAATTGGAAATCTCCGCCCCGAAGAATAACGATGATAATCGTTATATTCGTTCATTGAATTATAATGGCAAGAATTATACAAAGAATTATCTGAACCATTTCGATCTGTTGAAAGGCGGTCGTCTGGTGTTTGATATGGATAACAAACCGAATAAGGGAAGAGGTATCAACGAATCAGACTTCCCGTATTCATTCTCTCGTGACGCAAAGTAAGCTGATATGAATAATTTGAGAAAGAAAGTATTGATGATGACTATGGCGGCAGTAACTTTGTCCGCCATAGCTCAACAGCCGGTAGACTATGTGAATCCGATTATCGGGACCAATGGGATGGGGCACACTTTTCCCGGTGCTTGCACTCCTTTCGGATGGGTACAGTTGAGTCCGGACACAGACACAATTCCGCATAATATAAATGGAGCTTATCAGAAAAATGCCTACGAGTATTGTGCTGGTTACCAATATAGGGACAAGACCATTGTTGGCTTCAGTCACACTCATCTTAGTGGTACGGGACATTCTGACTTGGGAGACATCTTGTTGATGCCTGCTGTTGGCGATGTGAAGTTAAATCCCGGTCGGGCGGATTATCCGGAAGAGGGATACCGTTCACGTTTTGACCATGCTACAGAAAAAGCTGTTCCCGGATATTATGAAGTGATACTGGACGATTATGGCATTAAGGCCCAACTGACAGCAACACAACGGACGGGTATACATAAATATACCTTCCCGAAAGGAAAAGATGGTCATTTGATTTTGGATCTGGTGCATGGTATTTATAATTATGACGGCAAAGTTCTATGGGCCAATTTGAGAGTCGAAAACGATACTCTGTTGACCGGATATCGTATCACCAATGGATGGGCGCGTACGAATTATACCTATTTTGCTATCTCTTTGTCACAGCCGATTAAAGACTACGGATATAAGGATAAGGAAAAAGTATTGTACAATGGCTTTTGGCGTCGTTTTAAGTTGGAAAAGAACTTCCCCGAAATCACAGGTCGAAAAATCGTGGCTTACTTTAACTTCGATACCGCTAACAATTCGGAACTGGTTGTAAAAGTGGCATTGTCGGCAGTCAGTACGGAAGGGGCCATTAAGAATCTGCATGCCGAGGCTTCCGGAAAGAGTTTCGAACAGTTGGCGGAAGCTGCTCGTACAGATTGGAATAGTGAACTGGAGCATTTCGAGATCGAAGGTACGCCCGATCAGAAAGCAATGTTCTATACTTCTCTTTACCACACCATGATTAATCCGTCTGTGTATATGGATGTAGACGGTTCCTATCGTGGGCTGGATCATAACATACACCGGGCGGAAGGATTCACCAACTATACTATATTTTCCCTTTGGGATACCTATCGTGCGGAACATCCTTTCCTGAATCTGGTGAAACCGGGACGCAATGCGGATATGGTGGAATCTATGATTAAACATGAGCAACAAAGCGTGCACGGAATGTTGCCGATATGGAGTCTGATGGGAAATGAAAACTGGTGTATGAGCGGTTATCATGCTGTGTCTGTACTGGCGGATGCAATAACCAAAGGCGTCTTTTCGAATGTGGATGAGGCATTGGCGGCAATGGTCAGTACATCCACCGTTCCGTATTATGAAGGTATAGCTGATTATATGAAGCTGGGATATATTCCGCTTGACAAAAGTGGTACAGCAGCCTCTTCTACTTTGGAGTATGCATACGACGATTGGACTATCTATCAGACAGCTTTGAAGGCAGGTAACAAGGAAATAGCGGAGACTTACCGAAAGCGTGCCCTCAATTATCGTACTATCTATGATACAAGTATTGGTTTTGCACGTCCCCGTTATAGTGACGGTTCTTTCAAGAAAGAGTTTGATGTATTGCAAACCTATGGTGAAGGTTTTATCGAAGGCAATTCATGGAATTTCTCTTTTCATGTGCCGCACGATGTATTTGGCATGATCGACTTGATGGGAGGAGAAGGGACGTTCGTGCAGAAACTGGATGAACTGTTCTCCATGCATCTGCCGGAGAAGTACTATGAGCATAATGAGGATATTACGGAAGAATGTTTGGTCGGCGGATATGTGCATGGTAATGAACCGAGCCACCATGTTCCTTATCTATATGCGTGGACTTCCCAGCCGTGGAAATCACAGTACTGGCTGCGTGAGATTCTGAATAAGATGTATAAGAATGATATTAACGGATTGGGTGGAAATGATGATTGCGGACAGATGTCAGCATGGTACCTTTTCTCCGTGATGGGCTTCTATCCGGTTTGTCCTGGTACAGACCAGTATGTATTGGGAGCGCCCTACCTACCTTATCTGAAGATGACGCTTCCTAATGGAAAGACATTGGAGATCAAAGCGCCGGGTGTCAGCGATAAGAAACGTTACGTGCAGTCGCTGAAATTGAACGGTAAGGTATACGACAAGATGTACATTACACATGAAGACATTTTGAAAGGAGGCGTGCTTGAATTCAAGATGGGGGCGTCACCTAACAAACGTCGCGGATTATCACCGGAGGATAAACCTTATTCATTAACTAACGGAATCAACGAATAATCAATAAAGGAGTATGAAAAAGATACATTTAATCTATGCAGCCTGCCTGCTGGTAGGTATGGGGGCTTGTGCTGCAAGTGTGCAAAAACAGGTGAAGGATAGTTCTGATGTATGGAAAGAGTACAATACAGGTGCTGTATTGTTTGAGGATAAAGCACCGGAAACGCTGGGATCGGACATTTACCACCGGATCATTCCCGATGCTGAATCGTATATCAAGGAACAGGCACGTACTGTATTAGCTACTCTTTACAATTCTCCGGAAGATAGTATTCCTGCAGTGCACAAGATACATTATACTTTGGAAGATATCAACGGTATTTCTGCTAAAGGCGGTGGCAATGGTGATGTGACGATTTTCTACAGTACACGTCATATTGAAAAATCTTTTGCAGCGAATGATACGGCAAAGTTGTTTTTCGAAACGCGCGGGGTGCTCTTGCATGAACTGACGCACGCATATCAGCTGGAACCGCAGGGAATTGGTTCTTATGGAACCAATCGTGTGTTCTGGGCATTTATCGAGGGAATGGCAGATGCTGTGCGGGTTGCCAATGGAGGATTTGACGGACCGAATGCCCGTCCGAAAGGTGGAAATTATATGGACGGATACCGTACGGCGGGTTATTTCTTCGTGTGGTTACGTGACAACAAAGATCCTGAATTCCTGCGTAAGTTTAACCGGAGTACATTGGAGGTTATCCCTTGGTCGTTTGATGGAGCTATCAAGCATGTTTTAGGAGACGAATATAATATTGATGAACTGTGGCATGAATATCAAGTTGCGGTAGGTGATATACAAGCATAATAATGTAAATATGGTGAGTGTAATGGGTAAAAGAGGATTGTTTTTAGTATGGCTGTGCCTGGTGAATATTTTGCCGGGCATGGCTCAAACCGAGAAACTGATTGATTATGTGAATCCATTTGTGGGAACAGATGGTTATGGTAATGTGTATCCGGGTGCGCAGATTCCTTTCGGGGGAATTCAGATGAGTCCGGACACGGATAGTAAATACTATGATGCGGCTTCCGGTTATAAATATAATCATTCCACTTTGTTGGGGTTCAGTCTGACTCATTTAAGCGGGACTGGTATACCTGATTTGGGAGACTTCTTGTTTATTTCCGGAACAGGAGAGATGAAACTGGATCCGGGGACACGTGAGGAGCCGGAAAAGGGATACCGTTCACGTTATTCTCATGAAAAGGAATGGGCATCACCTAATTATTATGCGGTGGAACTGTCAGATTATGGAGTAAAGGCTGAAATGACGTCAGGGGTACGTAGTGGTATGTTCCGCTTCACCTATCCTCAATCGGATAAAGCTTTTATTATGATCGATATGAACCATACTTTATGGCAATCTTGTGAATGGGCGAATCTGCGCATGGAAAATGATTCTACCATCACCGGATATAAACTGGTGAAAGGCTGGGGACCGGAACGGCATATCTATTTCACGGCTACTTTCTCTAAAAAGTTGACCGGCTTGCGCTTTATGCAGAATAAGAAGCCGGTGATTTACAATACCTCCCGGTTTCGTAGCAGCTATGAAGCTTGGGGAAAGAATCTGATGGCTTGCATCTCTTTTGATACAAAAGCCGGAGAGGAGGTGATTGTAAAAACTGCTATTTCATCGGTCAGCACAAACGGGGCAAAAAACAATATGGCGGAACTTGCCGGACTCACTTTCGATGACCTGAAAGCTAAAGGAGAAGCACTATGGGAAAAAGAACTTGGAAAATATACCCTTACTGCCGACCGTAAAACGAAAAGAACATTCTATACGTCGGCTTATCATGCGGCTTTGCATCCGTTCATCTTTCAGGATGCAGACGGGCAGTTTCGAGGATTAGATAAAAATATAGAGAAAGCCGAAGGATTTACTAACTATACGGTATTCTCTCTTTGGGATACCTACCGGGCTTTGCATCCCTGGTTCAATCTGGTTCAACAGGAAGTGAATGCCGATATTGCCAATTCCATGCTGGCTCATTATGATAAAAGTGTGGAGAAAATGCTTCCTATCTGGTCGTTTTATGGAAATGAGACTTGGTGTATGATTGGTTATCATGCAGTTTCCGTATTGGCTGACATGATTGTGAAGGGAGTGAAAGGATTCGATTACGAACGTGCGTATGAGGCTATGAAGACCACGGCGATGAATCCGAATTATGACTGTTTGCCGGAATATCGTATGATGGGATATGTGCCTTTTGATAAAGAGGCGGAGTCAGTATCTAAAACATTGGAATATGCGTATGATGATTATTGCATGGCACAGGCTGCCAAGGCTTTGGGTAAAGAGGATGATTACCGTTATTTCTTGAATCGTGCACTCTCTTATCAGACTTTGATTGATCCGGAAACGAAGTATATGCGTGGCAAGGACAGTCAGGGAAACTGGCGTACACCGTTTACTCCGGTAGCTTATCAGGGACCCGGATCTGTAAATGGATGGGGGGATATTACGGAAGGATTTACTGTACAATATACCTGGTATGTACCACAAGATGTACAAGGATATATGAACGAAGCTGGCGAAGATTGGTTCCGCAACCGGTTGGATGAACTGTTCACGGTAGAGTTGCCGGATGACATTCCGGGAGCACATGATATTCAAGGCCGTATCGGAGCCTATTGGCATGGAAATGAACCTTGCCATCATGTAGCGTATCTTTATAATTACTTGAAAGAACCTTGGAAATGTCAGAAGTGGGTCCGTACGATTGTTGACCGTTTCTATGGCGATACTCCGGATGCATTAAGTGGCAATGACGATTGCGGGCAGATGTCGGCTTGGTATATGTTCAATTGCATTGGCTTTTACCCGGTGGCTCCTTCAAGCAATATGTATAACATTGGTTCTCCTTGCGTTGAGGCAATAACAGTTCGGATGAGTAACGGAAAAGTTATTGAAATGGTAGCAGATAATTGGTCGCCGAAGAATGTGTATGTAAAGGAATTGTATGTAAATGGCAAGAAGTATGACAAATCTTATTTGAAATATGAGGATATACGTGATGGCGTGAAACTACGTTTTGTCATGAGCAGTAAACCGAACTATAAGCGTGCGGTATCGGATGAAGCGGTAGCTCCTTCTTTGTCGTTGCCTGGAAAGACAATGAAATATCAGGTAAATTTGATGAAAACGGGTATATCAAACCAGTGAAAATAACTTTTGAAGGAGTATTACCCAGTCCGTTTGATAGTACGAAGTGATGTTTTTATTACATTTGCCAATGTAAAACGATTATTAATTAAATATCTAAATCATGAGAAGATATTTCCTGTTAGTTGTGTGTTTGTGCTTGGCATCACTACTTCGTGCACAGAATAAGTTAGAGTTAATTTCTCCCAATGGAGAGCTGAAAGTGTCCTTGAATCTCTCGGATAAAATCTATTATAGTATAGATTATAACGGAGATGTATTGTTGAAAGACAATACCCTTCAGTTGACATTGAAGAATCAGGTGTTGGGAGAAAATCCCAAACTGCGCCGTCAGAAACGTACGAGTGTCGACGAGCAATTAACTCCTATTGTTCCTTTGAAATATGCGAAAGTCAATAATCGTTATAATCAATTGCTACTGACCTTTAAAGATTATTCAGTAGAATTCCGTGCTTTTGACGATGGAGTTGCTTACCGGTTTATTACCTCACAAAAAGGTGATGTTGAAGTAATGAACGAAGAGTTTGCTATCAACTTCCCGTCGGATTATCTTCTTCACTTGCAACAACCGGGAGGCTTCCATACAGCTTATGAGGAACCTTACACACATGTTCAAAGTAATGCGTGGAAGCCTGAAGAACGGATAGCTGTTTTGCCGGTATTGATTGACACACAAAAAGACTATAAAATATTAATCAGCGAGTCGGATCTGGCTGATTATCCATGTATGTTTCTCAAAGGAACAGGCACGAACGGAGCAATTTCTGTTTTTCCTAAAGCTCCGCTTGCGTTTGCCGAAAACAGTGATCGAAGCGTGAAGATTACTCAAGAAGCTGATTACATTGCTAAAACAAAAGGTACGAGAAATTATCCTTGGCGTTACTTTGTGATAAGTAAAAATGACAAGCAGTTGATTGAGAACACAATGACTTATAAACTGGCTGAAAAGAATCAACTTCAGGATGTTTCATGGATTAAGCCGGGACAGGTGAGCTGGGAATGGTGGAATGACGCTTCTCCTTACGGACCGGATGTGAATTTTGTTTCCGGTTATAACTTGGATACTTATAAGTATTACATTGATTTTGCTTCTAAATTTGGTATTCCATATATCATTATGGATGAAGGCTGGGCTAAAAGTACGCGTGATCCTTATACGCCTAATCCCAAAGTAGACTTGCACGAGTTGATTCGTTATGGCAAAGAAAAAAATGTAGGGATTGTGCTTTGGTTGACGTGGTTGACGGTAGAAAACAATTTTGATCTCTTCAAGACTTTCAATGAATGGGGAGTAAAAGGACTTAAGATTGATTTTATGGACAGAAGCGATCAGTGGATGGTCAACTATTACGAACGGGTAGCCCGGGAAGCAGCCAAACATCATTTGTTTGTCGATTTTCATGGCTCTTTCAAACCTGCCGGACTGGAATATAAATATCCGAATGTATTGTCTTACGAAGGAGTGCGTGGCATGGAACAAATGGGTGGTTGTTATCCGGATAATAGTCTGTATTTACCGTTTATGCGTAATGCTGTCGGTCCGATGGATTATACTCCCGGGGCGATGATTAGTATGCAGCCTAATGTGTATCGGTCGGAACGTCCTAATGCTGCAAGTATCGGAACACGTGCTTATCAGTTGGCACTCTTTGTGGTTTTTGAGAGTGGTCTGCAGATGTTGGCAGATAATCCTACTCTTTATTATCGTAATGAAGATTGTACCCGTTTCATCACACAAGTTCCCGTAACATGGGACGAGACTGTGGCATTGGAAGCTAAAGCGGGTGAATACGTCATTGTAGCAAAACGGAAAGGCGATAAGTGGTTTATAGGAGGAATGACTAATAATGGTAAAAAGGAACGTGAGTTTACCATAAAGTTAGATTTCTTGAATAAAGATCGCTCTTATCAAATGACATCTTTTGAGGATGGTATCAACGCAGGACGTCAGGCGATGGATTATCGTTGCAAGTCAGCCCAAGTGAAAGCCGGAGAACAGCTAACTATAAAGATGGTTAGAAATGGCGGCTTTGCAGCTGTCATTGAATGATGGCACATATTCTAACTTTCCATACGTAAAAATGGAATCCTCTTTCAATCTATCACCATCCTTCTGAAACGCATTGTTCATCGAGCTTTCAGGGTGGTGATAGATTGTTCTCCACCTGTCACCTAATCATTCATCTATCACCGTTTGAAATGAACATGCCTGCATATAAATATAAGCTTGTATGTAAATAGAAGTTTCAACAGGGGATACCTTTAGTTTCAAGGCGGGAAACTTTAGTTTCCATTAGGGGAAACTGCAGTTTCAGAGGCTTGAAACTAAAGTTTCCTCGGTGAGAAACAAAGTGTTTTACTACATGAAACTGCTTGTTTCAAGCGTTGAAACCAATCGTTTCACGGCATGAAACACTTTGTTTTGCTATTTGTTCTAAGAAGGCAATGTCTCGGAATCAACGTTTTCTCTTAGAGAACCACTCTTTAAACTCTGCTACTCGGGCTTTGCTGACAAGTATTTTTTCTTTGATTCCTGAATAATACAAGTTGATGGACAGTCGGCTGTTGAACCATAAGTCAATATCTTTGATAGCTTCTCGCGAAATAAGATATTGGCGGTTAGCTCGAAAGAAAAGAGAAGGATTGAGACACTCCGTAAGTTCATCTAATGTTTGAGAAAAACAGTATTCGGTTTCATCGGTTAAGACTACTTTGACCTGACAGTCCTTAATATAAAACAATTGTATCATATCTACAGAAACGGGCAATAGTTTGTCTCCTTTGGTAGGAATAAGGAAATGACTTTTATAGTTTTCTTGCTTTTGGAGTGAATGTATTAGTTTCAGTAGCTCATTCTCCTGTTGTGGAAAAGGAAACTGGTGTTTGTCAGCAGCATCCTGTAAACCTTGGAGCTTATCGAAAGCGTGTTCTATGTCTTCCTTACCGATGGGTTTTAATAAGTAGTCGATGCTGTTTACTTTGAATGCACGTAACGCATATTCATCATAGGCAGTTGTAAAGATAATCGGACAAGTAATATTGATATGATTGAATATCTCGAAGGCGGAACCATCTGCCAGATGAATATCCATGAATACCAGTTCCGGCATCGGATGAGAACTGAACCATTCGATAGTGGAACTGATACTATCCAGTATGGTCACGATTTCTCCATTCGGTTTTATCTCATTAAGCAGTGAAGTCAGGTTTCGTACTGCTGCTTTTTCGTCTTCTATAATGACAATCTTCATGGTGATTATTGTTCTAGTTGTGATTTTTCAATCAAAGGAATACAAACTGTAAACTCTCTGTCCTCCGTTATTTGTATATCCCGTTTAAACAAGAGCCTGTATCGCTTGGCAAGGTTGGCAAGTCCGATACCGGTTCCGGAAGTTGCAGTCCATTTGGGCTGAATGTCGTTGCTGATAGACAAATTGCCGTTATCGTCCGTCGTGATATGAATGGTCAACGGCTTCCGGTCGCTGATTTCGTTGTGCTTTACTGCATTCTCAATCAACACTTGCACCGCCATTGGAGGGAGGAGATATTCTTCGTATGCATTGCTTATCTGTATGTCGAATTGTAGATTGTTCTCAAAACGCATCTTTAATAGAAAAATATAAGCGGAAACAAATTCTATTTCTTCCCGGAGACTGACACATTGTGACTCATTACTTTGCAAAGTATACCTTAGTACCCGGGAGAGTTCCTGAATGTAATCCTGCGCTTTATCCTGATTTTCGCGTACCAGCGAACGCAGGGTATTCAGCGAGTTGAACAGCATGTGTGGGTTCAGCTGATTTTTCAGTACTTCATACTGATTGCGGAGATTCTCTGCCTGAAGCTGTTCGTTTTCAATAAGTACCAGTTGCTGCTTGAATATAAGATGAATGATACAGCAACTACTGGTGACGAGACATGCCACAATAAAATCCCGCAATGGATGCAAATAATGATGTACCATGGCATCGATGGCCGGAATATCAAACGTTCTGTGAAGGAAAACAAAAAACTGTCCTGACAAGTTACTCAATATCCATGTCACGATAAAGGAAAGCAAAATCTTTGTCCCTGTAATTTTAATGGAAGCCTGATTGAAATGAAACAAACGGGTATTGATGGCAAAAAGTAACAATAGCGACAGAAAGGTAAAAAGTATTTCGTTTGCCACATCTATAAACTTCATCCCTGGGAATAAGGAATGACTTTCGAAACGGTCGAAAAGAGATACTGATTCAGGAAAATGAATCAGTACAGCAACCGCTAAGGAGATGATGACTGTGGAAAGTATATATTTATCTTTTTTTATTGCTTTGGCTATCATACAACAAAGATAGTGGTAAATTATGAGTTACCTGTTATAAAATGTCAATGCTGTTGTCACAGTTGGTCAATTATTGTTTCTGAATGTGTGCCGTGACATACATACCGGGGCGGAATTGTACATTTTCCTCCTTGATGGAAGCATACACTTCGAGCGAACGATTGGTTTCGTCTACTTTTTGTCCGATGGAAATCACGATGCCGTGAAAGGTTTGTGTCCCCATTCCGTTTACACGAAACTGTACCGGGCTGCCGACTTGTATGTCTGCAAGATCTTTCTCGTAAGTAGTCAGGCAAAGCATCGGGCTGCTTTTATCGATAAGTTCGCAAAGTGCTTCTCCCGGATTGATATATTTGCCGATATTCATCGCTACATTAGCGGCATAACCACTAATGGGGGCTTTGACTTCCAGTAGCGGTTGTATTCCGTTCTTAAGTAATGCCTCCGTTTGAACGCCTAAAAGAGAAAGTTGTGCAGCAGCGGCGTCCTGGCGACTCTTCATGGAGAGAAAGTCCGCTTTACTTTGCTGGAATTTCTTTTGAGAAGCTGCTTGTTCGGCAGACAGACTTTTTTGCCGTTCGTATTCGGCTAAGAGATATTCGGTCTGTGCGTGACTGTCCAGATAAGTTTGTTGCAGGGTGATGAACTCCGGATTCTCTAACGTGGCGATTACACTGTTTGCAGCCACCCATTGCCCTGGAAGCAGAGAAGCCTTTTTTACAATGCCTCCCATGGTCAAAGCAATGGTTGCCTGACGTTGAGGAGGAAGAACGATTCGTCCGTTGAACGAAACCTGATTAGGCTTTGAGGTAGCTGAAGTGATGGCATCCACTTCGGGTTGTGCGATGGTGTCTGCTATCGTTTCGGCAACGGGAATTGCGGCGGATTCGTTATTTGTAGTTTGCTGGTTTCCTTTGCAAGCCGTTAGAACTAGTAAAAGGATGGGATAAACTATCTTTTTCATATCTTATGTTTTATAATAATTATTCTGGGTGATGTATGTCATTCAATGTCTCGATTTTCCACCTACTTGAAAAGTTCATATTCCAGTGCAGCAATATTGTATTGGTAGACTGTTTCAATATAGCCTCTGCGTATCTCTCTGGCGGTGGTAATCGACTGTATATATTCGGCAATGCCTGTTTCGCTCTGCTGCAATTGCAGGTTGGCTGCCTTTGTCAGTTCGTCCGCTTCTTTCAGGGCAGAGGAGGTATAATATCGTAAACTCTCGTTATATCTGCGGAGGGATGCTTCCAGTTCGAATGTTTTATTTCTTAACTCCCGGATGTTGGCATCTGCCTGTATTTGCGCTGAAGCGGCAGTTAGCCGTGCCTGCTTCACTTTGCTCTTTTGTGGCAGGAAGTAGATGGGGAAAGAAACCCCGATCATCCAGGCATTCAGATTCTTAAGTGGGAGAATGTCCTGACGTGTATACCCCACACTGATTTCAGGAAAGAAATGGCTCTGCTCTACACGGAGCATTGCTTTCGCTTCATCTGCCTGGCTTTGAAAGTAGGCAGTATGTGCTCCCGACAGGTTTCCATCCGAAATGCCGGTATAGAATAAGGATAAAGTGGAATCCACCGGAACAATGGGATCGTTGGAGTAGCAACTCCATTGGAAACGTGCCAATGCCATTTTCTCTTCTTCTTTTGCTTGGAACCAGCGGTTATGCAGATCGGCAGCTATGGTAGTCATCATATTTTTCTCTAGCAAGGTAATCTCTCCTTGTTGGTATCGTAATTCTCCGATGCGCTGCAGTTCTTCTGCCATTTTATCCTGATCTCGATACATTGAACAGAGATTAGTGGCATATTGGTAGTAGGCCCACGCCCTTTTCACTTCTGCTGTGATTTCTTTCTCTACCATCTGCCGATAATAGGTGTTCGTTTTTACCTGACGGTTGACTAACGCATTCTTGTAGAATGGCGTTAGAAGAGAGCCCAGGCTTTGCTCGAAAGCCAGTTCCTTGTCTTTTTTGTTTTCTCCGTTAAGTTGACCCCAGGAATAGCTGAACGAGGTAGGCGTTGCTTCTATCACTTCTCCGCGAGTGGCTTTGGCTTGTTGAATAGCATTATTGGCTATTTTCAGGCGAGGATGATTTTGTTTGGCTATTTCTATCGCCTGTTCGAGACTGACTGTTTGTGTCTGTTGAGCGGAAACGAACGCGGGAAGAAACAAGAACAGGAGATACAATCCCCCGAAAGGCCAGCGCAGTTTGATTCCCGGACGTCTCCAGGTAGCAAATGAATTTACAATTTTGTAAAACACCGGAATGATGAGTAAAGTCAGTACGGTAGAAATAATCAAGCCACCGATGACCACTGTTGCCAACGGACGTTGTACTTCTGCGCCGGCTGAAGTGGCTATTGCCATCGGGACGAATCCCAGAGATGCAACCAGTCCTGTCAGGAATACAGGACGGAGCAAGTGTGGAGTCCCTCTTTTGATAATCTGGTTTGTAGTCATGGAATAGGTATTTTGTTTACGAAGTTCGTTGAAGTGATTTACCATCAGGATACCATTCAATACTGCCACCCCGAACAAAGCGATGAATCCTACTCCGGCCGATATGCTAAACGGAAGTCCGCGTAGCCAAAGTGCGGCGATACCACCGATGAGCGATAGGGGGACGGTTGAGAATACCATCAGGGTATAGGTGATGTTCTTGAATGCGAAAAACAGAATCAATAGAATGAGCATTAATGCTACGGGGATGACCACCAGTAAGGTATTGATGGCATTTTGCAAGTTTTCGAACTGGCCGCCGTATTCGAAGTAATATCCCGGCTTCAGTTTGATGTTCTTGTTCAATGTCTCTTGAATATTGGCGACAACTTGCTGGATGTCTGCGTCACGCACATTGACACCGATGACGATGCGCCGTTTGGTTGCATCCCGGTTGATTTGCAGTGGTCCACTGACAAGGTCGATGCTTGCTACCTCTCCAACAGGGATTTGAATTCCTTCCGAAGTGCGTACAAACAACTTATCAAGATTCAAGTCGGCCACTTTCTCCTGGTCAAGCCGGACCACGAGATCGAATCTCCGCTCGTTTTCAAAGATTACACCTGCTGACTCTCCGGCATAGGCAGTTCGGATAATGGTGTTAAGCTCTTGTATGTTGATGCCGTAACGGGCTATTTTGCCACGGTTGTATTTCACTACCAATTGAGGTAATCCCATCGTCTGCTCAACGATGACATCCGCTGCTCCCGGCACTTTTTCTACAAAGGTAGCTGCTTCTTTGGCTCTTTCATATAATTCGTGCGTGTCTTCTCCATATAATTTGATGGCAATATCTGCTTTTGCTCCCGTCATCAGCTCGTTGAAGCGAAGCTGTATCGGTTGCGAGAAGTTGAATTCGGCACGTTCGGAGAGCGGAGCAAGTGCGTCTTTCATTTTATCCACCATTTCTGCACGGCTTCCGGCACTTGTCCATTCTTTGAATGGTTTCATGATAATCATCACATCGGCATCTTCCACTGCCATCGGGTCAGTGGGAACTTCTGCCGTTCCTATTTTGGCTACAACATGTTTGATTTCAGGGAATTTATCCATTAATGCTTTCTCTGCCAAGCGGGATACTTCGATACTTTCGGTCAGCGAACTTCCTGCGGGTAGTGTCATTTGCATGGCAAAATCTCCTTCGTCCAAAGTAGGAATGAACTCTGCTCCCAGGCGGGTAAAGAGAAAAAGTGAACCGATCAGTGCGGAGAAGGCTACGATGACGGTACGCCATTTGTAACGAAGACAGGCGCGCAGGGTGTGCTGGTAGATCTTGTTCAGTTTCTCGAAGAAGCGGTCGGCAAGGGTGGGTTTCACAACAATGGTATGCTTCAGAAAGAGGGAGGCCATCATAGGAACATAAGTCAGTGAAAGAATTAAGGCTCCGATAATGCAGAACACAAGTGTTTTGGCCATGGGGGTGAAGTATTTCCCTTCAATCCCGTTCAATGTAAGGATGGGGAAGAAGACGATAAGGATAATCAACACTGCAAAAGTGGCCGAACGTGTAACGCCGGAAGCTCCTTTTTCCACTTCTTTGTCCATCTCTTTGCGGGTCAGTGTGCGGCCTCGGAATTGTTTTCCGTAAATGTGGGCGAGGATACCTTCCAATATAACGATAGAGCCATCTACTACAATACCAAAGTCAATGGCACCGAGACTCATTAGATTGGCGGTGACATTGAATACACGCATCATGATAAAAGCGAAAAGCATTGCCAGCGGGATGACGGATGCGACAATCAGTCCGGCACGGAGGTTGCCGAGGAAGAGGATGAGTACAAGGAAGACGATAACCGCTCCTTCAATCAGGTTGTTGACAACCGTAGAGATGTTCCGGTTTACCAGTTCCGAACGGTTCAAGTAAGGTTCTATACTGACTCCTTCGGGTAATAGCTGCTGTATTTTTTCTACCCGTTTTTCGAGTTCTTGAGTCACTACATTTGCGTTGGCACCTTTCAGCATCATGGCAATTCCGCCGACACACTCGCCCTCACCATCCTTTGTCATGGCACCGAAACGCTTTGGAGAACCGAAGCGGACAACTCCTACATCACTGATATGTACCGGAATCCCATTCCGGTTGGTCACTACAATCTGTTCAATATCCTTGATGCGGGTAATCATACCTTCCGACCGGATATAGTAGGCGTTCTTTATCTTCTCAATGTAGCTTCCTCCGGTATTTTGGTTGTTGCTGCTAAGTGCTTCGAACACCTCGCCGATAGTGATATTCAAAGAAAACAGGGCGTCCGGATCGACGGCTACTTCATATTGTTTCAAGTAACCGCCGAAACTATTGATTTCTACTATACCGGGTATACCGGACAACTGACGTTTCACCATCCAATCTTGAATGGTGCGGAGCTCCATTGCGTCATATTTCTTCTCATATCCGGGAGCTACCTTCAATATATACTGGTAAATCTCTCCCAGACCGGTAGTGATGGGCATCATCTCCGGTGTTCCGAGCTCGGAGGGAATTTCGCTTGTTACGCTTTGTATTTGTTCATTTATCAGCTGCCGTGCATCGAGTGTGGGGACACTTTCTTTAAAAACGACCGTTACGACCGATAGCCCGAAGCGGCTGACAGAACGGATATCTTCGACATTCATAATATTGCTCATCGCTATTTCGATAGGCATAGTGATGAGTTGTTCCACCTCTTGTGGCGCGAGTGTAGGGGATACGGTCACTATTTGTACCTGATTATTGGTAATGTCGGGCACGGCATCAATAGGTAGTGTCAGCATCGCATAGATACCTCCGATAAACAGGAAGAGAGTAGTGAGTCCTACAAATAGTTTCTTCTTGATTGAAAAACGTACAATAGCTGTAAACATGACTTTCGTTGTATTATTATTTCACAGTACAAAATTACGGCCTATCTTCATCCGTTATCACTAAGAATAAATGAAGCGGAAAGATTGTGGGGTGAAGTGACGGATTGGGGAATTGAAAGATGTAAAATCATAGTTCTTGTTTCACTGCTGAACAAACATTTCTTTCAGTTTACCCGTTTAATATAAAAACAAACTAAATGTATATTCAGCATGAAAACATTCGTCTTGATGATGGTAAGCCTGTTGTTTGCAATTTCTTCGGAAGCGCAAAACAAGTCTTTTTATGATTTTACAGTGAAAACTATTGATGGTAAGGACTTCCCTCTTTCTTCACTGAAAGGTAAGAAAGTGCTGGTAGTCAACGTGGCATCTAAGTGTGGGCTGACGCCCCAGTATGCTCAACTGGAAAAACTATATGAGAAATATAAAGAAAAAGACTTTGTTGTTATCGGTTTTCCGGCGAATAACTTTATGGGACAAGAACCGGGTAGTAATGAAGAAATAGCCAAGTTCTGTTCTTTGAACTATGATGTTACTTTTCCGATGATGGCTAAGATTTCCGTTAAAGGAAAAGATATGGCTCCTCTTTACCAATGGTTGACGGAGAAAAAACAGAATGGAAAAGAAAGTGCACCGGTTCAGTGGAACTTTCAGAAGTTTATGATTGATGAGAACGGACATTGGGCGGGAGTTGTGTCTCCGAAAGAAAGTCCGTTCTCTGAAAAGATTATTACTTGGATAGAGAAGGAATAAGAGAGACTTTTTTCAGCTCTTCTTCGAAGTTGGGAGTGAAGATTCCTTTACCCAGATTTTCTTTTATTTCTTCGATCTTCCAAAATCGTCCACCGTCCAGTTCGTCGCTGGGATGGATTTCTTCCTCATAAACGGTTTTGTGGACAAAAACAAGCTCTTTTTCACGGCTGGATTCAAAAATATAACTGGTGAGAAGCTCGGGAGTGAAGTCTGTGATGCCTAATTCTTCACGGACTTCTCTCTTTAGGGCGATTTCTACGCTTTCGCCCAAATCAATATGTCCGCCCACAGCCGTATCCCATTTCCCCGGTTGAATGTCTTTCCATTCGGGGCGTTTCTGTAAGTAGATGTCTCCTTGGGCATTGAATACGTGAAGGTGAACTACCGGATGAAGCAGTTTGCTACCGCTGTGACATTCTCCGCGAGTGGCAGCTCCGGTGATATTTCCCAGTTCGTCTACGATAGGGAACATTTCCTGGTTATTATCGCTTGGCATAGTGTCTTTTATATTGCGTAAAATCTTTTGGAGAGGAGAATATCTTATGGTATTAATAAAGAAGAATCTCCATAACTTAGGAACCGGAAATCATGCGCCAGTGCATAATCATAAATAGTGCGCCAATTCCCTTTTACAAAAGCTGAAACCAAAAGCAGCAAGGTACTTTGCGGCTGATGGAAATTAGTAACCATCGCTTTCACTATTTTATAATTGTATCCCGGTGCTATGATAATCTGTGTACTGGTGTGAAGGGTTTCCAAACCATTCCTGTCGAGATATCCTAATATCTTTTGCAACGCAACAACGGGAGGAATCTGGTCGTACTTTTCATAAGGCTGCCATTGTTTGACACGTAGTTCTTCTTCCGTAGCATACGGATTTTCAGCCAATGTAACTCCAATGTGATACAGGCTTTCCAGAGTCCGTACAGAAGTAGTCCCTACTGCAATAGCACAACCGTCGTGGTCAATCAGTTTTTTGATGGTGCTCCGGTTGACCGATATATATTCCGTGTGCATTTCGTGACCTTCGATTTCTTCACTTTTTACAGGTTTGAATGTGCCTGCTCCTACATGTAGAGTTAATTCTTCAAGATTAATCCCTTTCTCTTGAAGAGCGTCCAATACTCGTGGAGTAAAATGTAATCCCGCCGTAGGCGCAGCTACCGAACCTTTAATCTTAGAATAAACAGTTTGATAAGTCTCCTTGTCACTTTCTTCCGTATCCCGGTTTAAGTAAGGAGGAATAGGAAGTTCTCCGAATACTTCAAGGATATCGGCAAACGTCACTTCCGGATTATCCCATGCAAAATCTACCCAATGGCTGGTTCCTTTGCATTCTCCTCGGGTAGCGGTCAGAGTAATGGGGAATCCTTTGACGGTCATTTCGCGTTTCAACTGTCTGTCTTTCCATTTCTTCAGATTGCCGATCATGCAAAGCCAGGCGGCATGTGCTGTCTGTTGGAAATTTAAGACATAATCGTTTGGCTGGATCGGTTCAAGACAAAACACTTCGATCAGTGCTCCCGTCTCTTTTCGAAAATGGAGGCGTGCCTGAATGACTTTTGTATTATTGAATATCATCAGGCTGCCTTGCGGCAGATATTCCGGCAAAGACGTGAAAACATCTTCACTAACTTCTCCACGACGGTATATTAAGAGTTTGGACTGGTCACGGGTAGGCAACGGGAATTTAGCAATACGTTCATCCGGAAGAGGATAACTGTATTCACTGATATGGATATGTCTAGGATCTTCTTTCATTGTTTTCTAAAATAAAAAGAGGTTAGAACCCATTCGGTTTCTAACCTCTTTAACCAGTCGGGGTGACTGGATTCGAACCAGCGACCACACGCCCCCCAGACGCGTACTCTAACCGGGCTGAGCTACACCCCGAATTGCGGATGCAAAAGTACAGATTAATTTTTAAATAGCAAATAATCCGTTGATTTTTCTAGTATGAATTGTGCCGATTTATAGCTATTATTCTGATTATTAGTCTTTCTTGTGAACATATAAATCTTTATTTCAATGAGTTAGTAGTTTTTTTGATTGCCTCTTATGTGATATAAAAGTACATTTCTTTAATTTTGCTTGAATTAGAAAACAATCTGCTTATTTTTCATTTGAAAGCATTAATCCTTTTCTTGTCCTAAAAACACTATAAAAAACAGGTCAGTCTATAATAAAACGAAATAGGAAAATGATAAATGAACTAACAATCAGAGAGTTTGTTTATAAATTAATGCAAATAAAAGGTGTTTGACTTCCTTAGTATGATACTATATTTCCATTTTTGGTGCGTGGTAAATTAGGAAGTTATACATTTGTAAAAAGACTTAGTTTAGAAAGGTGTTAAATGTTAGACATTAAAAATAGAGAGACATTAGAGATATACGTCCTGGGTGACGATTTTAAATTTTATCAAAATCTGAAGTATCTTCCTTTGACTTCTTATCCTTCTAATAATCAATCAGCTTTGATTATATATTGTTTAGGTGGAAAGGCCAAAATTACAGTGCATGAAGATGTACATTGGATACAACCGGAGGAATTGATTATATTATTACCCGGACAATTTGTCTCATTTAGTGAGCCAAGTGAAGATTTCTCGACCGTTACGATGGTTATATCTACTTCACTGTTTAGTGATGCGTTAAGTGGTGTGCCCAGATTTTCTCCGCATTTCTTTTTCTACATGCGGACTCATTACTGGTATCCGCAGTCAGAACGAGATATTCCCCGGATATATAATTATCTGGGTATGATAAAAGATAAAGTTACCTCTCAAGATATATATAGGCGGGAGCTGATTATTCATTTGTTGAGGTATCTGTATCTGGAACTGTTCAATGCTTATCAAAAGGAATCTACCTTGATGACTGCCCGCAGGGATACCCGTAAAGAAGAGTTGGCTAATAAATTCTTTGGGCTTATCATGAAGCATTTTAAGGAGAATAAGGATGTGGCTTTTTATGCGGATAAACTGTGTATTACTTCCAAATACCTGACTATGGTAATTAAGGAGACAAGCGGGAAGTCTGCCAAAGACTGGATTGTTGAATACATCATATTAGAAATCAAGGCTTTGCTGAAAAATACCAGCCTGAACATTCAGGAAATAGCGATTAAAACGAACTTTGCGAATCAATCGTCGCTTGGACGTTTTTTTAGAAAGCATACAGGAATGTCGCTTTCACAATATCGAATGAGTAACTTAGAACAATAGTGCGGACAATTGCCTCACAATAGGCAATAATATCTATAGGGATTGGGAAGAGAAAGGGAATGAAGTCTATTTCATTCCCTTTTATTATGCGGTATATCTGATGTAGGATGGGTTAAATTCCCATACATTCGCGATAGAAGTCGAGCATTTCGAAGATAGTGTCCTTATCGGCAGTCTGATTGATGCAAATGTCTCCAATATCTTTTAGTAATGTGAAATTGATAGTGCCTGAAGTATTCTTTTTATCATGCGTCATAAATGCATACAGTTGGTCATATTTTTTGCAGTCGAAAGTAAATATGCCATAATTATCCTTGATAAACTGGATCGTTTGCCGCATTTTCTCTTTCGGGAAACCTACTTTGAGATGAGAAAGATACAGTTCGCACACAATTCCCCAAGCTACTGCATATCCATGTAATACAGGACGGTTTTCTGCCAGTGCCATACTTTCGAACGCATGTCCTACGGTGTGTCCCAGATTTAATGCTTTGCGGATTCCATGTTCGAAGGGATCCTGTTCTACAATATCTTTTTTCACTTGTACCGATTGGCCTACCAATTGTTTGAGAGCTGCATAATCAATACTAGAGGAATCGAAATTGAGCAATTCTGCCCAATGTGCCGTATTGCTAATCAAACCATGCTTCAACATTTCAGCATATCCGGAGAAGAAATTGTGTGTGTCCAATGTGCGTAGGAATTCAGTTTCAATCAATACACTGTTTGCCGGAGCGAAAGCACCGATTTCATTTTTCAGTCCGTTGAAGTTGATTCCTGTTTTACCCCCCACTGATGCGTCCACCATGGCGAGCAGGGTGGTTGGTATATTGATATAGGAAATGCCCCGTTTGAATGTAGCTGCGGCAAAACCTCCGAGATCTGTCACCATCCCTCCTCCAAGATTGATAAGTAAAGAGTGGCGGGTAGCCCCTTGAGTGCTTAATGCCATCCAGACGGAAGCGAGTGTTTCCAGAGTTTTATGCACATCTTCTGCTCCGATACAGATTTCTACAGCATCTTTCAACAGACCCGATTCCTTTAGAGAGGGGAGACAAAGACGCTGGGTATGCTCGTCTGTAAGGACGAATAATTTGTCATGCGGACATAGCTCAATGGCACGACCGAGGCTCGTTTCCAAGCTTTCGCAGAGAATAACTTCTTGTTTACTCATGATTCTTTTGCTTTTTTACTCTGCAAATGTATATAAAATATCTTTTTTTACTTACTTTTGTCTCATTAAAACGTTTAATCATGAAAGCATTATTACCTGTATATTGTCGTCCTTTAGGATATGTTGTCTTGTTGGTAGCTCTGTTTATCCCTTTTATTTTGGTGATGCAGGGAGTAGTAACTGATACTAACTTGCTGTTTTATAAAGAATGTACAAAGTTGTTGATGATGGCAGGATGCTTGTTAATAATCTTTGCATTGAGTAAGAATGAAAGCCGTGAAACGGAGCAAATCCGGAATTCGGCTGTTCGTAATGCTATCTTTTTGACATTCTTGTTCGTCTTTGGTGGTATGTTGTGGCGTGTTATGCAAGGAGATGTGATAAACGTCGATACTTCCTCTTTCCTTACTTTTCTGGTTTTTAATGTGCTTTGTCTGGAGTTTGGTCTGAAAAAAGCGCTTGTTGATCGATTCTTTAAAAGATAATTTTCTTTTCAATTAAACCTTTTGCGATTCGATTTGTCAAAAAGACATTGTTATTGCTACTAATATAATCGTAAATAAGGTAAATGAAAAGATTTTCAGCAGGGTTGGTGCTGATGTTGCTATGCACCTTCTCAATTTTTGCACAGAATAAGGTTATTACCGTTTCGGGACGTGTGGTGGAATCCGATACTAAAGAGCCCGCAGCGCAGGCTACAGTTCAATTGCTATCATTACCTGATAGTGCTTATGCCGCCGGTATAGCCAGTAGTAACCAGGGATGGTTTACTCTCCCCAAAGTAAAAGCCGGAAAATATGTGTTGAAAGTTTCCTATATTGGATTCCGAACCAAGCTCGTACCGGTACAATTATCTGCTAACGCCACTGATAAAAAATTGGGAACCATTACATTGGACCCTGATGCTGTCATGCTGAAGGAAGCGGTGATTACTGCCGAAGCTCCGCAGGTGGTCGTGAAAGAAGATACGCTGGAATATAACTCAACAGCTTACCGTACTCCCGAAGGGGCGATGCTCGAAGAGTTGGTGAAGAAACTTCCGGGAGCAGAAATAGACGATGACGGTAACGTCAAAATCAATGGTAAAGAAGTAAAGAAGATTATGGTGGATGGTAAAGAGTTCTTTGGCGGTGATGTGAAAACCGGATTGAAGAACTTACCGGTCAACATGATCGACAAACTGAAGACGTACGATAAAAAGTCTGATTTGGCACGTGTTACCGGAATAGATGACGGAGAAGAAGAAACTGTTCTTGACCTGAAAGTGAAGAAAGGTATGAACCAAGGTTGGTTTGGTAATGCAAGTGTTGCCGGTGGTACAGAAGATCGTTACGGAAGCAACTTGATGTTGAATCGTTTTGTCGATAATAGCCAATTCTCTTTAATCGGTTCTGCTAATAATGTGAACGATCAGGGATTCTCCGGTGGAGGTGGCGGACCTCGTTTCCGGAACAGCAATGGTTTGACTGCTACCAAGATGTTAGGGGCTAACTTTGCTACCCAGACTGAAAAATTGGAACTGGGAGGTAGTGCCCGTTATAATTTCAGTGATCGGGATGCAACATCTACAAACTACTCGGAACGTTTCCTGCAAAATGGAAATTCTTATTCAAATTCGAACAGTAAAGGCCGCAATAAGAATACGAACTTTAATGCAGACTTTCGGTTGGAGTGGAAACCGGACACATTGACAAATATCATTTTCCGTCCGAACGTTTCTTATGGAAAGTCTAATAGTTATTCTATTTCCGAATCGGGAACTTTTAATGGAGATCCATTTAATTTGGTGTCTAATCCTAATGAGTTTTTGAATAAGATTTTCTGGGGAAGTACGGATGATCCTTTAAGCTATTCGTGTCAACGCCAGTAATAGTGAATCAAAATCTGAAGGGCAGAATCTCTCTGCAAATGCTTCTTTGCAAGTGAATCGTAGATTGAATAATCAGGGACGAAACATCACTTTCCGTGGTACATTTAGTTATGGAGATAATGACAGCGAACAGTTTAGTGAATCATTGACGCGTTATTTTGATGATAATGCAAAAAAAGAAGATGATGAGCGTAAACAATATACTACTTCTCCAACCAAAAATTATGATTATACTGCCGAACTGACCTATAGCGAACCGATAGCGAGAGCTACCTTCTTACAGTTCCGCTATAAATTTCAATATAAATATAGTGAAAGTGACAGAAGTACATACAGCTTGATTCCTGATGCCGATAAAGGACAGGATTGGTTTTGGAATTTTGGTGATGGTCTGCCTGTAGGATATGAAGAGAATAAAGATAGAGATTTGAGTAAGTATGCTCAATATAAATATTATAACCATGATATTAATGCAGGACTAAATATTATCCGCGAGAAATATAGATTGAACTTTGGAGTATCTTTGCAACCGCAGAACACCAGATTGGATTATAAGAAAGCCGAAGTAGATACTGTAGTAAAAAGAAATGTGTTCAATTTTGCTCCTAACGTTGATTTTCGTTACAGATTTTCTAAAGTCAGCCAGTTGCGCTTTACCTATCGGGGACGTGCAAGCCAGCCGAGTATGGAAAATTTGCTTGATGTAACTGATGACTCTAATCCGTTGAATATCCGTAAGGGTAATCCGGGATTGAAACCTTCTTTCTCTCATTCTATGCGTTTGTTTTATAATACTTATAATGCAGATAAACAGCGTGGCATGATGGCTCATGTAAACTTGAATATGACTCAAAATAGCATTACTAATGCCACTACTTATAATCAGAGTACTGGTGGAGTGACTGTTAAACCGGAGAATATCAACGGAAACTGGAATGCGATGGGAATGTTTGGATTCAATACAGCATTGAGAGACAAGCGGTTTACCATAAATTCTTTTTCCCGTGCTAATTATACCAATGCAGTTTCTTATCTTTTTAATGACGATACTAAAATAAATGACAAGAACACTAGTACGACACTGACTTTCGGAGAGAATCTGAATGGAACTTTCCGTAACGACTGGTTTGAATTTACCTTGAATGGTTCAATCAACTATAACTTTGAGCGAAATCAACTGCGTCCGGAAAACAATCAAGAACCTTATACATTTGGTTATGGTGCAAGTACTAATATCTCTTTACCTTGGAGTATGACGTTGTCTACCAATATCACTAATAACGCTCGTCGTGGTTATCGTGATGCCAGTATGAATAAGAATGAACTTATTTGGAATGCACAGATTGCCCAAAACTTTCTGAAAGGCAATGCCGCAACCATCAGTTTTGAAGTGTATGATATTCTGCGGCAGCAATCTAATATCAGCCGTTCGTTAACAGCCGATATGCGTTCTGTTTCTGAATATAACGGAATTAATAGCTACTGCATGCTTCGTTTCTCTTATCGTCTGAATGTTTTTGGAAATAAAGAAGCTCGCGGCAATATGCGTCATGGCGGTTTTGATGGTGGTGGACCTCGTGGTCCGCGTGGTGGCTTTGGAGGTGGCAGACCACACTAAAGCAGAGTAATAGGTCTAAATAAAAACAGGAAGTCCCGGCACAACGATTCAATGTTGTTGCCGGGACTTCTTTGTTAATCCGAGAATTTACTCTATATTTGTTGTTTAGTATTCGTATGAAAGGAGATTCCTATGATTGATTGGAACTATATGCTTAGCCAGATAGCAACAGTGGCTTTTGATATTCTTTATTTTGGAGCCATTATCGGTACGATTGTCATCATCATTCTTGACAACCGGAATCCGGTTAAAACCATGGCATGGATACTCATATTACTTTTCCTTCCTATTGTCGGACTTGTCTTTTATTTTTTCTTTGGGCGGAGTCAACGTCGCGAACGTATCATTGGGCAAAAAAGCTACGACCGCTTATTGAAGAAACCAATGGCCGAATATCTCGCACAGGATTGTTCGGACGTTCCTTATGAATACTCCCGTCTTATTCAGCTTTTCCAGCAAACGAATCAAGCGTTTCCATTTGAGGGGAACCGTGTGGCAGTCTATACCGAAGGATATACCAAACTTCAATCATTGTTGCGTGAACTGCAAAAAGCGAAGCAGCATATCCACATGGAATATTACATCTTTGAAGATGACGCTATCGGGCGTATGGTCAGGGATGTGCTGATAGAAAAAGCTTCTCACGGAGTTGAAGTACGGGTTATCTATGATGATGTAGGTTGCTGGCATGTGCCTAATCGTTTTTTTGAAGAAATGCGCAATGCTGGTATTGAAGTCAGGAGCTTTTTGAAAGTACGTTTTCCCTTATTTACCAGTAGGGTGAATTACCGCAACCATAGAAAGATTGTCGTTATTGACGGACGCGTGGGCTTCGTTGGGGGAATGAACCTGGCAGAACGTTATATGCGTGGCTTTTCTTGGGGGATTTGGCGAGATACGCATATCATGTTGGAAGGCAAGGCAGTGCATGGTTTACAAACGGCTTTTTTGCTTGATTGGTATTTTGTAGACCGTACGTTGATAACCGCTTCCCGTTATTTTCCGAAGATTGACTCTTGCGGAAGTTCTTTAGTGCAAATTGTCACGAGTGAGCCTATCGGGCCTTGGAAAGAAATCATGCAGGGATTGACTGTTGCTATTACCAGTGCAAAAAAATATTTCTATATGCAAACACCTTATTTTTTGCCTACAGAACCAATATTAGCAGCTATGCAAACAGCAGCATTGTCTGGGGTGGATATACGCTTGATGTTACCGGAACGTGCAGATAACTGGATAACTCATCTTGGATCGCGTTCTTATTTGGCAGATGTGATGCAGGCAGGTGTTAAAGTCTATTTTTATAAGAAAGGTTTTCTACATTCTAAGCTGATGGTTTCAGATGATATGCTTTCCACTGTAGGCTCTACCAATGTTGACTTCCGTAGCTTTGAGCATAACTTTGAGGTGAATGCTTTTATGTATGACGTAGAAACTGCCCTTGAAATGAAAGAAATATTTCTTCAGGACCAGCGCGAAAGTACACAGATCTTTTTGAAGAATTGGGGCAGACGTTCGTGGAGACAAAAAGCTGCGGAGTCTATCGTGCGTTTATTGGCTCCGCTGCTTTAATAAGGATGAAATTGTATTTGGATCTTATCTGAATAGTGAGAAGTTCACACTTCCATACACCCTTCTCTCAAGGAAATGTGGATTTTCTTCGAAATTATTATCTTTTCCATGCTCCAGTACCAATAATCCTCCTTCTTTGAGAAGATTATTCTGAAAGATTAATTCGGGTATTGTTTCCAACTCTTTTAAAGCGTAGGGAGGATCGGCAAAGATGAAGTCGAACTGTTCGCGGCCATTTTTGATAAACTTGAATACATCTCCGCGTATCGGCAGACATTTGTCTGTCTGCACCTCTTTCATAATTTTGCAGATGAATGAGTGATGTGCAGGATCTTTCTCAATGCTGATAACACGATCGCATCCACGGGATACCAGTTCGATACTGATGCTTCCTGTCCCGGCAAACAAATCAAGAGCTGTTATTCCTTCTTCAAAATCGATATAGTTATTGAGTACATTAAACAGATTTTCTTTGGCGAAATCTGTCGTAGGGCGTGCTTTAAATGTCCGAGGCACGTCAAATCTTCTTCGTTTGTAAATACCGCTGATTACTCGCATGTTAATAAGGCTTGCATGTCAATATTAGTTGCAGGATTCATGATGAATACCTGTAGGATAAACTTTTTCAATTCACTCATTAAAACGTCTTTCTCCAGAAGTATTCCGGTTAGGTGTAACTCATCCCGTTCTTGATTAAACTCCAGTTGTTTCCAGGCGTACAATAAATAGTAAATACGGTCTTCTGTGTGCGTACATTCAAAGGAATTAGCCAGAAGCAGATGTCCTCGTTCAAAGCAATAGATGTCAATGCCGTCTTTGCGTATAGAAGCATACATCTTCTTACTGTTTCCCAATCTGCTTTTTACAGAAAAATAATCGATGAATGGAGTAGATTGAGAATAGAAACGAGCTTCGGGATATTGTTCATTCAAAAAGGTCTGTGCGCTTTTGTCTATGCCGAAGATGACAGCTACATTATTCTTTCTTAGAATATTATAGAGCACCGTTTCATTTTCTTTTTTCTGATGATTATGATAAAACAGAAGTTCCGCCTGTTCCTCTTCAAACAATTCTAATGGCGCAATCGTAAAACGCTTGCCTGCCATCATAATGTTTACTCGTTTGTAAGGATGATTGAGGAAATCCGATTCGTGAAAGAGTGTCTTTAGATTTGCTGTAAGGGATGAAGACGCATTTATCTCTTTCTCTATTATTGAAAGCGAATCGTCATGAATCGGGTTATAGATAGAAAAAGAAAATCCATCCGTACTAAGACGGATGGATAAAGTATATTGTTTTGATTTAGTAAAATCAATCATTATTCCCAGTTACCAGCACCATTGTTTGGAGTATCGATAGAACCTACCATCAAGCCGCTATATTTGCCAAGTTTAGAATCCAGGTCTTTTAGGTTGATGATTTCTTGTTTGTCAAGTCCGCTCAAATAAGTTTCGTATGGAGCTTTCACTTCAAACAAATATACCGGAGCACCAGACTTAGCAGTGTCATTTTTCACATTCATCTCGAATTGAGCACCATTTCCGTGAGGAATATATTTCATAGAGTCGGCATTGAATCCTTTTGGATAGATAGTATCCAATACAGCTACCCACATAGTGTCACGTTTGAAGTTTTCAAGTCCCCATTTCTTAACTTCATCGTATCTGCCGGTTTTTTTTGCTTTTTCGATGATAGCCATGGCTTTCTTTTCAGTCAGTCCGTCTTCCAATTGCTTGTCAGTTAACATTCCCATCTTCATAACGAACGGCAATTTTTGATTTTTAACGAAATCAATCAGTGTGTCTAATTTGGGTGCATACATTCCGCGGTGCAGCGAACGGTATTCCTGCTGTGCCTTACGGATGTCGATCAAACGGGCAATGACTGCTTTTTCTCTTTCTTTTTTTGCGTTTTCAAAATTGATAGGACCCATAATGCTGGTGTAACAGATGTAAATCAGTGCAGCAGCACAAAGCACCAATACAATATTAAATACTGTTTTCATGATAAATTATGTTTTTAGTTGTTATATTCGCATCGCAAAAATAGAATAAATAAATTTAAATACGATAGTTCCTCGAACTTTTTTCTCGTACAAAAATGATAAATAACTATTTAGAAAGGCAAATTAAGGAAAATTTTCCTTATCAGCCAACTTTAGAGCAGGAAATTGCTGTAAAATCTCTTTCAGAGTTTCTGCTGTCCACACTGGCAGATGAAGTCTTTATCTTAAGAGGGTATGCTGGTACTGGTAAAACATCGTTGGTAGGGGCATTGGTGAAAACGATGGATCAGCTGCAGCAGAAATCTGTATTGTTGGCTCCTACAGGACGTGCGGCAAAAGTTTTTTCAGCGTATGCAGGACATCCGGCTTTTACTATTCATAAAAAAATATATAGACAACAAGCTTTTTCTAATGAGCTTAGTAACTTTTCGATCAATGACAATTTAGCTACCAATACATTGTTTATTGTCGACGAGGCTTCCATGATTTCAAACGAAGGACTGTCGGGCAGTATGTTTGGAACAGGACGTTTATTGGATGATTTGGTGCAATTTGTGTATTCGGGACAAGGTTGCCGACTCTTGTTGATGGGAGATACCGCACAGCTTCCCCCGGTAGGGGAGGAGTTGAGTCCTGCGCTTTTTGCTGATGCATTGAAAGGTTATGGACTTGAAGTACGTGAGATTGATCTTACCCAAGTGGTTCGCCAGGTGCAAGAATCCGGAATATTGTGGAATGCCACGCAGTTGAGGCAACTGATAGCGGAGGATGATTGTTATTCTTTACCTAAAATAAAAATAACAGGTTTTCCTGATATAAAAGTAGTGCCGGGTATGGAATTGATTGAAGAACTAAACAATTGCTATGACCATGACGGGATGGACGAAACGATTGTTATTTGCCGTTCTAATAAACGTGCGAACCTATATAATAATGGGATACGTGCGCAAATCCTATGGCGTGAAGATGAGTTGAATACGGGCGATATGCTGATGGTGACTAAGAATAACTATTATTGGACAGAGAAGTATAAGGAAATGGATTTCATAGCCAATGGCGAAATCGCCGTTGTCCGCCGTGTCCGTCGTACTCGTGAGATGTACGGCTTCCGTTTTGCCGAAGTCACCCTTCGGTTTCCCGACCAGAATGATTTTGAACTGGATGCTAATTTGTTGTTGGATACTTTACATTCAGACGCACCTGCATTGCCGAAGGCGGATAATGACCGGTTGTTTTATACGGTACTGGAAGATTATATAGATATTCCCAATAAGCGTGACCGGATGAAGAAGATGAAAGCTGACCCGCATTATAATGCATTGCAAGTGAAGTATGCGTATGCGGTGACTTGCCATAAAGCACAGGGCGGACAGTGGCAGAATGTGTTCTTGGATCAAGGATATATGATGGATGAATATTTGACTCCGGATTATTTCCGGTGGTTGTATACGGCGTTCACTCGGGGGACAAAGACTTTGTATTTGGTGAATTATCCGAAAGAACAGGTGGAATAGATGATTAGAATTTTGATGCGGTTGCCCTGATGCTTAATAGGGTCAAATGATAAATTCAAAACAGTTTTTAAGAATCTGAAATCATTGTCTTGCAATACTAATTATTTGAAAATAATAGACATTGATGGAATGAGTATCAGTATCCAAATATCTTTGTTTAGAACATAAATCTTATTCCCCCTTTGTTTTCCGCCTCTTTATATTTCTTGATTTCCATTGCAAGATATTTCATCTGTTGAGCAACATAAAATTGCGGATAGGACCCAAGTCCGGTTCTTCATCATCTTTGGGTCGGGATGCTTCCAATGCCTGATAATATTCCAGTTTGTCCTCTTTGAAGATAGTGGCTAAAGGAAGTTGATGATAAGAGAGGATATAGTTCATCAATAAACGTGAAGTTCTCCCGTTTCCATCAGCAAATGGATGAATACTAACCAGATAATAATGGGCGTCGAAAGCTAACTGATAGATAGAGTTGGGTGCCTGAACTTGTTTGATGCGCTGATTTAGTATTTCGCATAGACGGGTTACTTCACGTTCTATTTTCTGATAGTTTACGAAATAACGGTCACCTACATGCACGGAAGATTTCATTCTACACGGAAATGAATGAGTATTTGTTTTCAATTACTGATTCTCATAAGTATAACATGAACTTTTAACTCATAAATTCCACCAGTTTCACCTTATATCTAGAACATCGATGAATAAGGAGATAGCGGGTGAAAGCGTAGAAGAAATCAAGGTGAAATCTCCCGTTATTGCTTTCACCTTTCAAATTTATTTATACCGGTTGCTGGACATATAGAGCCACCGTACTGAATATATAGATTCAATATGGTAAGTATATAGATACAATGTGCTGAATATATAGATACACCAACTCAAGTATTAGTGGCTGAAAATTAAGGCGTTAATACTTCGACTTCAGGCTGTTGATACCTAATGGGTTATCTATTAATACCTGACAGCGGATTTGCTATAAGCATATTCTCATTAGCTATAATCATATCCGGATTAGCTATAATGATATTGTTTTTAGCTCAAGGGATATTTTTGAAAAAAACAAGGTGAAACCGATAATCTTCAGTTTTACTGGAATTTGCCACTTGCTTTCACCCGCTATCTCCTTATTTATCGGCATTTCGGGAATTTGGTGAAATCAATGAATAGTAATGGTCTTATAGTAGTATTTATGATACTTTATCTCAAAAAGTAGTGGAAAGTGATCAAAAACAATAGCCTGAAAGCAGACTTCTTTACTTTCAGGCTATCGCTTTCTGCCGGAATCCCGATGATTAGCTACTTTCAGAAAAAAACTGAAGGCTGAAACCGGGATGGCGACAATTTTATAGAGAAAGGATTATTGCTCTTTGGAGAAAGAATAAGGTATATCCCCTTCTTTGGTTCCTCTTTCCGTATTCGGTCGGTTTCTCATATCTACCTTGATAGTATCACCTTTAAATAAGTCTTCGTGGTGGAGATAATTCTTGGTGTAATCAGTTCCGTTGACATTCGGCGAGTTGACATAGGAGTTCTTTTTGCTGTTGTTTGGAGCGTCAATCACTAAACTGTTGCCGTTCTCAAAATGAAGAGTAGCTTTCTTGAATAATGGGGCACCTACTATATATTCGTCTGTTCCCGGGCAGACAGGGTAGAAGCCTAATGCCGAGAATACATACCAGGCGGAAGTCTGCCCGTTGTCTTCGTCACCGCAATAACCGTCCGGGCTCGGAGTGTACATTCTGTCCATAACCTGACGCAGCCAGTATTGGGCTTTCCAAGGTTGGCCGGCATAGTCGTATAAGTAAATCATGTGTTGGATAGGCTGGTTGCCATGTGCATAGTTACCCATGTTCATAACAGTCATTTCACGGATTTCATGAATCACCTGTCCGTAGTAGCTGTCGTCAAAGACAGGCCGTACGGCAAATACGGAGTCCATCATTGTGACGAACATATCTTTTCCACCCATCAGGTCGATAAGCCCTTGCGGGTCGTGGAATACAGACCAGGTGTAGTGCCAACTGTTTCCTTCCGTGAAAGCGTCCCCCCATTTCAACGGAGAGAATGGAGACTGGAATGTACCGTTTTCGTTGCGTCCGCGCATTAGTTTGGATTCTTTATCGAAAAGATTCTTGTAGTTCATGGCACGTTTGGCAAAGAGGTTAATCTCTTTCTTCGGACGTTTCAGTTCTTTGGCGAGTTTGTAGATGCACCAGTCGTTGTATGCATATTCCAGTGTACGGGCGGCGTTTTCGTTGATTTTCACATCGTAAGGAACATACCCCAGTTTCTTATAGTACTCGTATCCCAAGCGTCCTGTAGAAGAGACTTCGGGGTGTACGCTTTCCGTTCCGTGAATCAATCCTTCGTACAATGTCTTTATGTCGTCCACTTTCACGCCTTTCATATAAGCGTCTACCAAGATAGAAGCGGAATTATTGCCGACCATGCAACCTCTGTGACCCGGACTTGCCCATTCGGGGAAGAAACCGCTTTCTTTATACGTGTTGATAAGCCCTTCCTGCATTTCCTTGTTGACCGACGGATACATCAGATTCAACAACGGGAACAAGCAACGGAAAGTGTCCCAAAAACCTGTATCGGTGTACATATATCCTGGCAGAACCTGACCGTTGTACGGACTGTAATGAACCGGTTGTCCGGTAGCATCCAGTTCGTAGAACTTGCGCGGGAAAAGCAGTGAACGGTACAGGCAAGAATAGAATGTACGGTATTGGTCGAGATTACCGCCTTCTACTTCTATCTTCCCTAATACTTGATTCTAGGCTTCTTTTCCTTTTCTGGCCAGTTGTTCGATATTGTCTTTGCCTAATTCTTTCATGTTCGCGGCAGCTTGTTCGAAGCTGATGAAAGAAGAAGCGATTCGGGCATGTACCTGTTCGCCTTTGTGTGTCCGGAAACCGATGATAGCTCCGGCATGGTCAGTTGTCTGTTCGGCAACGTTCTCTTGCAGATTGCCATTAGCTACCGTTGCTTTGTAAGTAAAAGGCTTGTCGATTTCAATAATAAAGTAGTTCTTGAAGTTTTTGGGAACTCCACCGCTGTTGCGTGTAGTGTAGCCGATAATCTTGTTCTCTTCGGGAATCACTCTGATAGTAATTATTTGATAATTAGTAAACTATATTTTTTTGTCATATACTTAAATCTTTACAATTTAATTATCCCCGTTTTGACCGTCAAATCGTTTTTTTTAAGGAAAATGCTTAAAGATACAAAAAGGCAACTATTTCGCAATGAAGTAGTTGCCTTCTCTTTTTTTGTTTTAATGAATCTTCCTGTGTTATTCGTAGGCAGATTCGGTATTACCTGATCAATTAAACATTTTTCAAATGAACGTTTAATGAATCTGGATTATTGTTTCTGCTGTAAATCACTCATTAAATACCATATATCCAACATAGGCTTTTCCCTCATGTATGGCATAGTAAGTGGCCCACACAACTCCTTCTTCATGCTTTATTACTTCAAAATTTACATCTACCTCATTTAATATCTTATTAAACCTGATTCTTCCATAAGTGATCAGGCCTCCTTCTTTTTTACCTAATGTATAATCTATTCTTTGAGGAAATTGTACCCATAATTGAGCTCTAAATCCAAATTCAAACATTCCATAGCAAGCGTTTTCTGGTTTTGCTCCTGAGACAATTCCTCCTGCATAATAAGTGACGTTATAAGTCGTTATATCTAGGATATTACTTCCTTCGGCAATATAACGGATTTTTGGATTACTTTTGATTTCTACTAATTGTTCAGGAGTATATGGTTCATTTGTGGTTTCCACATTAACTTCAATTTTGGATTCTAATCCTCTTGAGTCTTTAATGATTACTTGACTTGTACCGTCTTTTTGTCCTGTTATTACAATTTCATTTTCTTGAATTTCGGTTGTAGCGACAGTTTCATCAGAAGAAGTCGCGGAATATTCGCCGTTGCCAGTTAATATATTAATTTTCGTTTTAGTAGCTGCTCCAAAAGGTAGTCTTATTGTAAGAGAATTCCCTGCATCAGTTGTTAATACATCTGATAAATAGACATTTACTTTAATATTCTTATAATCCCCCCCCTTGTCGGTGAGAATGACCTCTGTTTCTCCTTGCTCTATCCCTTCAACAGTTATAATATTACCTTCAATAGTGGCATTGGCTATATTAGGATCTAATACAATAATGTTGTATTCACTAGAACCACTTGTGATTTTATTCTGGACACGGTATCCTTTTTTTACATCAAATAAAGTTGTATTTACTGTAATCTCTGGTTGTGTATTACTTTCTACATTTGCAATTTCGTTTCCTGCTTTATTAGGGTTGAAGAATTTATCCTCCTCATCGCCGCATGATTGGAAGCCAAGTGCAATACAAAATAATAATATATACTTTTTCATAATTGATTATTTTATTCTAAAGGTTTAATATGTATAGAATTCTATTATCGTTTACCAGTCTTTGTTGAAAGGTTTTTCATCATAGACTAATTCATCGTCATAGAAAATGCGTACCATTTTCTTCAACATGCTTAATTGTGTATCGTTTGTATGGTATGGGGGTGTTTTGAATGAGCTACGGAATGGGCTCATTCCAAAAATAAAACTGATTGCTTTTCTTTGCTTGATTTGTTGAAGTTCATCTTCTGTATTCCAATATCCCCTATTAAATTCTTGCGATTTTATTCCCCGACAGTTTTCAGGTAAACCAGGATAATGCTTTGCTAAATTATCGATGTCATCATAGTCGCTGTAATCTGCTACGGCATAGTCAACATAATATTCTGGTCCCTTCTTTTCTCCATTATGATCTAAGAATTTACAATCTTCCGAGCTGAAATCATAAGTACCGTTCAAATGATATGCAATGTTCCAGCGATCCGGCATAATCCTTTTTACTTCATAAAATAGTCGTGCACCGGCTTTGTAGGATCTATCAGCATCAAATCCTGGGGGGGTAGGTACTTCACGTGTAGTATATTCATCGTCGTAGAAAATCCCGTCCAATTGGTAAATGTCACATATGATTTTCAGTTCTTTAGCAAATGCTTTTGCTGTTTCTTCTTTCATATTAGCTACACCGGCGTGAGTGTAATGTCCCATTATGCTCAATATAACTTTTATTCCACGGTCTTGTAATGGTTTGAGATATTTTTCGCGATTATTCAAGACATGCATTACATTGTCGTTGACTCCTGCGTGTACAGTGCCAGTCTTCTTATCGAGGATGACATTATCTGAAAAAAGTATAACAGCATCTATTAGATACTTTTGGCTGTTTTTTAACTTAAAACATAAATGGTTTAAAGGGTTTGTGTCATTAACCTCTATACAACTAAATATTTTTACAGCATCATTACCTTTGTTGCAATCTCCTGGGTTTTCTGCAACCTTTAGGAATAATAGGAATCTGGAATCTGTTTCTGAAAGTTTTAGATTTCCCGATTTTGTTTTGGCATATAGAGGTATAACATAAGTTTTCCCTGCTACTTGTGTTCCCGAAAGAGTGTATTCTAAACGTAACGGTGAGGTTTGCTGCTGATTTTGATTTAAAATCAAGCTTCCATTATTTTCTATTTTAACTGAATTTTCAGGAAGAGCTTCGAATTCATTCCCTGTTTCGTTATTATAATCTTCCAATATCCCTAAATCATATTTTAATAGGATTTCACTTATTTCTTCAGCTTTTGATGTAGCATTCAGAGTAAACTCCATGAAACCAGAAGTATTGGCTTTGAGTTCAATTGTCTCCATATAACGTTGGCCGTTCATGTTTCTTAAATATCCTTTTTGTCCATCTGTTATGGTATAGGATGTCTCATCTATCGGCTTTTGTTCAATTTCAGTTTCTGTACATCCTATTATTATACAATTAGCCAATATTCCCATAAGGAAGAGCCTGTTTGCTTTAAATATACTATTTAGTCTCATATTTTCTTAATTTATTTCATAATGTTTATTTCGCTGGAAGTTCTACGGTTTTCCAAATCACGTTTTTAGCAGTAACTGCGTCATTGCCGTTTGATGTGTAATCTTTTATATTATTACCAGTTCCTTCGTTGAGTTTCCAATAGGCGACTAGACCATCTGTCTCAGGATTCACTTTATAGAAGTGATTTTCACTTTTTATCTCTCCTTCTTGTAATCTTCGATTCCAAATTCTACATTCACAAATATTACCATCTAGATAACGGTCAGAGCTGTAAGAATAGCCAATCCAGAAACTTCTATTTTGCTCTGTTTCTGTCTCGAAATATTTGCCCCAGTTAATCTTTTCGTTAAAACTGTTGAATGTCTGAGTCGTTTTTTTTCGTCCGTCAATATAAACTTCCACTTCATGATCTGACTGACTGTAGGTAACAGCTATATGTGTCCATCTTCCTGATTTGCAAACCCAGTCTGAAGATGTTAGTTTTTCTTCTCCAATACTGTTTTTTGCTGCAATTTGAAGTTGGTTGTTCGGAATAAACTTTTCATCTCCAAAGCGAATTAGAAAATGTCCCTCAACTCCAAGAATCGTAGAAATATTGCTACCTCTTTCATTCGCAAAAGCATCAATATTTATGAGAAATTCAGCGGTCAACTCTGATAAGTTATTTACAACCTCTGCATTATTCCACTTTATAGAAAAACTATTTTCTTTCATATTGGCAACTACATTTATTAAGGAAGCTTCTTTGATCACATAATAAACAGTTCGTTGGCTTTGCAGAATATCCAGATTTGAACCACTAATGGAGATTGGTAATACATATATTTGAGATTTATCCAATTCAGATAATTCTTTGAAAGCAATGTTTACCTCATCCGAGAACATCTTTCCTGCTGTAATAGTGACATTAGTCTGTGATAAATTGTAATAGTTTGCGGGTAGTAATTTCGCATTATCACTATATAACAGATTGTAATTTAAAACTTTCTCTGTATCTGCAACTAACGAAAATATTACATCTTCATTTACAGGCTTGGCCAAAGTTACCTGCAGTTTCTTTTCACAAGTATTCATGTCTTCTTCTATGAAGATTTTGTTTAGTTGTGGGGTAGTATAGTATATTTTACTATTATAGTTTTCTAAATCATCCTGACAGGAAAATATAATTCCGGCGAGAGTGAATAATATGACGTATAAAATCAATGAAATATCTCTCATATGCTAATCCTCCTTTTTATTTGATCGACGGTGTTAATGTCGAAATTAGATTACGAATATTTTTATAGTTTTTATCTGCAGAAAAATAATCTCCGGAGAAGTCATAGACCCCAACGGCTGCTATTGGATTCTCATTATGAGGTATCAATGCCCATTCTCCTAATGCAATTACAGATGGTCTTTCGTCTGTGAATGTACTATATTTGCTTGAACCAACAAGCGGAGTACCCATTACGCACATTCCGTATTTATTGGCATATTCGGCAAAGTATCCGAGTGTATATAAACGAGTTAAATCGCTCAACGATGTAGCTTGCGTGCTATTAATGAATATTATGTCACATTTGTTCAATATCGTTCTATCTATTAAGTTTTCAGGTCTTCCTTGATAAATAAGAGGAATATCCGTATTGCGCTCACTCCAATCATTAATGATGCCAATAAAGCAATTCTCATTCTCCATGTATTCTTTTTTTTCTACGCTGTTCATATATAGAGGACTTTTGCCGACGTAATTAAGAGATATTCCATCGTATTTATATTTCCTCAATAATGTTAGCGCATTGGACAGGCTGTCGGTTAAAAAATCACGAAAGCTCTCGGATAAGGGTTCTTCCTCCGGTGCATTCATTCGTTTTTCATTGTAGGCCTCTTTTATTTTATCGAAATCAATGGAATATATAACCTTTATTCCTTTTTTATTCCGAATCTCGGCTATTTCATTTAATTCATTTTGGGTTAACCGGTCAGGATATATTAACCCCACGACGTCAATACTGTCAGGTATGTCCGTTAAATAATGCGCTCGTGAAAAACGTTCCTTGACACTATTATCAAACCATGCATAAACCTTCTGATGCTCTGTCTCACGATATTTGCGTAAATATGCCAAATAGCTAGCATATAATTCGGGATTTTGTTCCTCGATTGTAGGCTTATTGATTGTCAAACTCTCCGGCTCTGTCCAGTCATCACAAGATGCAATAGTCAAACTTATGATAAATAAAGCGCTTAATAAATTATGCAGTTTCTTCATATTTCTTGTTTTTAGATATTATTTATTTAGATTTCGCCCACCATACATCTGTTCCCATATTATCACTTCCTTCTAAGGAAATAACTGCGTTTTCTACATTATGCTTGTTGCTAATGTATTCATCTTGAGGATAAGGCATGCGACGGGCACCCTTGAGAGAGTTAACGATACCATTGCTCTTATTGCCGTTTGGAGATGCCGGAATCAACTTAGGGAAGCCCGTGCGCCGATAGTCTGCCCATGCCTCGTTTCCCAATATCCAGTTCGCTATCCATTTCTGAATAATTATTCGTTCCTGTTTTTCTTCCGGAGAAGCTCCCTCATTCCATTTGACTGCGATATCTGTTAATTTCATATAGTAACTGTTTTCTGGAACGCCTGGATCAGAATAATAACCAATGTAGGCATCTGAAATGTTTAAATATGTATCAATACCTTCTGCTTTCCATTGCTCAAACGAGCATCGAATACCCTCCTCATAGTATTCTTTAGCCTGCTTATCTCCTGTGTTAAATCCGTATACAGCCTTTCCTTCAGCCCGCAAAAAATTTACTTCCGCGGCGTTCATCCAATAAATGGGATCTGTGGGTTTTAAGTTCACTCCGGAATATTGACGTGTAATGGATGAGGCGGGAACAATAATGCCTCTGCGTAACCCTACATAGTCTTGACCGGAAAACTCGGATTTTACAAAATATTTCTCTCGTCTCGGGTCATTGTATCCGTTCATGTATAAAATGATATCAGCTGCCGCATGTGTATCTCCCCCTGTTTCGCAACCCTCTGGTTGATTATATCGTGTTGCTGTATATAGTGGATTTGGATTCGTTTTAAAGTAATCCCATTTCGCATTATCCTGATTTGTTTCAATCAAACCGCCATTTTTCGGGTCAACAGCTTTTTGTGTTTCTTCTTCGGCTTTATCTTTATCTACATTGGCAATTCTTATTGCTAATCGGAGTTTTAGAGAATTAGCAAATTTGATCCATTTGGATAAGTCGCCTCCATAGACATAATCGGCACTGGGAGATAACGATATCGTTTTATTTTTTAGCAAGGTTTGAATAGCTGCATCTAATTCATCGAAGAAGCTGTAGTAAACATCCTTTTGGATATCGTAAGGAGTCGTTATTGAACCGTCTTCTCCAATCTTTGAGTAAGGTATTGAACCATAAGTGTCTGTTATGCGGTGCATTGCGGCGACTTTGATAATTTGCGCAACAGCCATAGCTACAGAATTATTTGTTGATGTAGAGATGCGATTCACCGTATTCAAGTTGGTATATAGAATCGGAATGATACGATCACTTTTCAGAAAGACTCTGGTCCAGTCATCTTTAGCATTATACATGGAGATGGTGTTAGCCCACCCGCTATTAGAGTCGGCAAAATATCCTCCTGCCGGACCACCTAAAAGACAGTCCGTAAACTGAGCAGTGTTCACGTCGGCTGAGACAACGCATCCGGCCAAGTTATTCATTGCAGCACCTAAGGCATAATCGTCCGCTGTCAGATCATTTGGTTGGTAAGGATTCGAATTAATGTCAATATAGTTCCCCGTACATGCCATGCAGGCAATAGTCAATGAACTTATAAATATTTTGTTGATAAGTATTTTCATGATAATATATACTTTTAGAACTTAAGATTTAAACTAAAACCGATGTTACGTTGTGAAGGCATCATGAAATAATCAATGCCTTGGTAGAAGTTACCAGTAGAAGCAACGCATTCCGGGTCAAATGGAGCTTTATTGTAAATCATCCATAAGTTGCGTCCTATAACCGATACGGTCAAGTCACATATATTATACAGCCATTTACGTGGAATCGTATATCCGATAGACGCTTCTTGCAAGCGCACATTGGTGGCCGAATAAGTATAATATTGAGGAATTGCAGTACCTCCGCCAATGGTGCTATACCATACTTCTGGAGATATTTCATCTGTTTTATTGACGATGATAGCTCCATGGTCACGAGCTATGGCTGAAGCTTCTGATACTCCAAAATCGTCCAAGATAGCTTGAGTGCGTGAGAAAACAACACCGCCTAGACGAGCTGCAATCATAAAGCCTATATTGAGGTTTTTCCATCTGAAATTGTTTCTCCATGCCATATTGGCTTTTGGAAGTACGCTCCCTAATTTAATGTAGTTGGTCGAATTCTTTATTGATTCCGTTGATACGTTGCCATTTTGATCAACCATGATTTTGCCATTGCTATCGTGTTTTAAGTCAATCAAAGAATATAAATCTCCCATTGTACCTCCTTCCCGGAGTAAAAAGTGGGTTTCACCTAATCCTCCCATATTTAGTGTCTCGATAGAGAAGCTTTCTCCTGTTGCCGGATTTATAGCATTATCTGCTAAAGTCTCTATTTTATTATGGTTGGCTGAATATGTGTATCTTGTATCCCAAGTAAAATGATTCCAGCTTTTTTTGTATCCTAATGATAGTTCGATACCTTGGTTTCTAACAGAACCGGTTTGGATATATAATTTAGACCATCCGGATATCGGGAGCTCCGGATTAAATGTTTGGTTCTTGGTTAGAGTATTGTAATAGGTTACATCCAGATCGAAGTCTTTAAAGAAGCGCATAGTTAACCCCACTTCGAATGACTTTGTTCTTTCCGGCTTCAAATCATATATGGGATATTGTGTCGTGTTGCTCCATTGTCCGTTCTCCTTACTCCATTCGTATAAAGGGTTGGCTATAAAACGTTGAAAGGCTATTCCGACAGATGCGTACGACGTACGTAGCTTCATATATGATAAATATTCTTTGTTTAAATTAGGTATAAGTTCTGATAGCACTACAGAAAGTCCTACAGAAGGGTAAAAGAAAGACGAATTCTTAGAATTGGGACCAGCTAATTGCGATGGCCAGTCATTTCTTCCGGTTAATGTCAGATAATAGGTACTTTTATAACCTAGCTCTACGGATGTGAAGATTGATTGAGTTTGTTCGCGCCATCCTTCTTGCAGACGTTCAGTCCTGGTAGGGCTCAGATTCTGTATATTGAAAACATTGGTCATTCCAACAATTTCGCCTTCAGTGCTGCCATCTGCTATCGGACCTCTTACTTTCATGGCATCAGAACGCATATCCGTGAATGAAGCACCTATGTTTGCTTGTAAGTTCCAAGTTGTTCCGAATTGCTTGTTTATATTGAGTAAGAAGTCTGCATACAATTGTTTATCATTGCTTTTTGTTATGCCATATAAGCCACGGGCTGACATTTCTGTCAATTGGGTATTGGTAGAAGCGCTGAATTTTTCTGTATAATCATTATTTGAATTATCCAGGCGTACTCTTCCACTTATGCTGAGCCAATCCAGAATTTTATAATTTAAGTTGGCATTCAGCATATAGCGATCTCGTTTGTTTTCCCGTAAGTTCCGATAATTAATCCAATATGGATTTTGCATAGTCATGGCGGCATCGCCGGCCGGCCAATACTGAGTATTGATTTTGCGGGTCATGTCATATCGTTCATACATTTTAATATCTTCCCAATCTCCTCCTCTCGGGAATAAATACGCTCCAACTAATGGATTGTTGTAAGTTCCCTGATTTGTCATATTACGGTCATTTTGGCGGATATAAGTCGCTCCTATATCCAAAGTCATTTTATCATCTAAAAAAGAAGTCGTATTGCGAAAGGTGAAATTATAACGGGCATATTTGTTGTTAGGAATTATCCCTTTAGAGTTTACTGCGGCTACAGAAGCGTACGTTTGATTCTTTTCTGTTCCGGTAGAAAAAGCAATGCTTTCTGTTCCTGTAACTCCTGTTAGAAAATAATCTTTTTTAGGATCATAATCATAAGAATTGACGCTCATTAACGGATTGCCCCAGCTTCGATCAACATTAGTTGCGGATTTTGAACTGCCTGTTCCATATCTGTTTTGAAATTTGGGCATAACGAATGGATTGGAAAACTCGGTATTACTATTTACTGAAATATTTAAATGTCCTTCCTTTCCTTTCTTAGTTGTAATAACTATAGCTCCGTTGGCTGCTGCGGAACCGTAAAGGGCAGCTGCCGCCGCACCCGTCAGAACAGACATGGACTCAATGTCTTCCGGGTTAACATCAGCAATGGGCTCTGTAGAACCTTGTGATGCGAATTCTGTTCCTCCTTCATTATTCCCGGCATACATCGGTACTCCGTCGATAATATATAAGGCGTTTGATGATTGCATGATGGACTTTGAACCACGCATGACTACTTTAGATGCGCCACCTACTCCAGAGGATGAGGTATTAATGTTAACACCAGCCACTTTACCACTTAGCGCATTGATGAAATTCACGTCTTTATTGGTTGTTATTTCATCGGATTTCACTTGTTGCACGTTGTAACTCAATGCTTTTTCAGAACGTTTGATACCCAATGCGGTAACGACCACTTCATCAATTACATGCGTGTCGTCCAATAGCGTAACACTGACAGATGTTTGCCCTCTCAAAGGCACTTCCTTTGTTTTGTAGCCAATGTAAGAATAAACGATGACCGGATTATTGCTTTTAGTAATTATTTTATAATTGCCATCTAAATCTGTGATAGTTCCTTCCGTTGTTCCCTTTACTAGTATACTGACACCAATAAGGGGCTCACCTTTAGAATCTAGGACTTGTCCGGTTATAGTACGTTCTTTTTTGGCTTGCTGTTGAACGGGGGCAGGGGATTTGTCTTCTGACAAGTAAATAATATTCTCTTCTATTTTATAAGAGATGTTTTTGTTTTTTAGAAGTTTATTTAATACTTCCTCTAAAGAAGCGTCTTTTACCTTTAAAGGTTCAACTGTGGTAGATGGCAGTTTGTCACTGTAGAAAAACTTAAACTTTGATTGTGATTGGATTTCTTTAATGATAATACCTAAAGTCGTACGTGGAGTTGATAAGGTCAACTGCGCCATGGTCCATTGTACGGGTACTGCTAAAAAGAAAAGGATTAATAAGGTTCGAAAAAACTTCGACTTTCGAAGCGGATTTTTACTTTTCATACATTTAATTTAATGGTTATACATTTTATTAAACTCAAAAAGAAGAGTGTCGACTTTCCCTTCCTTTGTTAATAAAACAACGTAAATAGAAGAAACACTTAGTCTTATCTCTCTTTTTTCGGAAAAAAATATCTGAGATTATCCTGGATCCTTATGTGTTAGGATATATCAACAATTCAGGTACTTACGTTTATTTTCTGCCCGATTCAAATTCGGGTCTTCATCATCTTTGAATCAGGATACTTCCAGTGCCTGATAATTTTCCTGCTAGACTGATACTTGTGCCATCGGCTTT